>Ga0315297_10000105_pt1 | contig 41885 bp, 33 predicted proteins | sample YL17G15_0_MG_FD_203628 | JGI IMG/M metagenome (GOLD analysis project Ga0315297, IMG submission 203628) | Sediment microbial communities from Yellowstone Lake, YNP, Wyoming, USA - YL17G15_0 | ecosystem: Environmental > Aquatic > Freshwater > Lake > Sediment | place: USA: Wyoming | collected...
ACAACATCATCATGCGTTTCACCATTCATACAGGAGGCGGCAATGAACGCCCTTTCTGGCAGCCAAAAACCTATCGATGAAATGGTCGAAAAATTCAGGGAACGAAGGGACCTTATTGTAGAAGGTTTAAATTCGTTACCAGGAGTTAAGTGTATAAAGCCGAAAGGAGCATTTTATGCTTTCCCCAACATAAAAGGGACCGGATTGTCGAGTGAGCAATTCACGGACCTTATACTTGAAAAAGCAGGGGTTGCCGTTTGCCCGGGCAATTATTTTGGAGAGCATGGCGAAGGTTATGTGAGGTTCTGCTTCGCGAATACAAGTGAGAATATTTCAAGGGGCATTGAAAAGATTAGGGATGTCTTGAAAAAAAAGTAAAGGAAATAATATGAAATTAACCGATTATGTGGCGGATTTTCTGGCAAAAGAAGGCATAAAATACGTTTTTGGAATAACAGGTGGCGGTATTGTTCATTTTGCCGATTCCCTGGATAAAAATCCTAAGACCTACCCAATATTCAATCATCACGAGCAAGCATCCGCCTTAGCGGCAGAAGCTTATGCACGTGTGCGAAATGACATTGGAGCTGCTTTTGTAACAACGGGACCTGGAGGAACAAATGCCATTACAGGTGTCCTTGCCGCCTGGTTGGATTCTGTCCCATGCATATATATATCGGGACAGGCAAGGATCGAACACACTTCACGGGGAAAGCCTGTTCGCCAGATCGGTGCACAGGAGTTCGATATTCTTTCCCTGGTCTCGCATATTACAAAGTATTCGGTCATGGTGGATGACCCAAAAAAAATTAAATATTACCTGCAAAAAGCGGCCTATATTGCGCGCAGCGGCAGGCCTGGCCCGGTCTGGATCGACCTGCCTTTGAATCTGCAGTGGGCGTCGGTCGATCCGGATGCGCTACAGGGTTTTGACGCCTCAGAGATCAAGGAAACTATTTTGCCGGATTACTCGCTTGATAAACTGGAAAACCGCATTATTGATCTTATAAAGTATGCGAAAAGGCCGATAATTTTAGCCGGATACGGGATACGACTTGCAGGAGCTGATAAAGAGTTCAAGAATTTCATTGAAAAATATAAGATACCCTTTGTTTCTTCCTGGAATGCAAGTGATCTGATACCTACTGAAAGCAATTTATATGCCGGCAGGATCGGCAATGCGGGACAGAGGGGAGGCAACCTTGCCATCCAGAATTGCGATCTTCTATTAGCTATCGGTTCGCATATTTGCATGACCATATTCGGTGCCAATCCTTTGGCTTTTGCTAGGGAATCAAAGAAGATAATGGTAGATATTGATCCTATAGAACTGGGGAACAGCACTGTCAAGGTGGATGTGCCCGTACAGAGTGATGCGAGGACATTTTTGAGCAGGATGCTAGATAAGATGGGTCCGGGGGAATGCTTGGACATCAACCAATGGCAAAAAAAATGCATAAAATATAAATCATATAATGCCGTACCAAAAGAATGGAAAGCCCAAAAAAAATACGTGAACCCTTATGTTTTCATCGATACGTTGTCGGATAAGCTAAGTGAAGGGGATGTCATTGTGGTTGATGGCGGAGGGACGGCTCTTTATATGTCGTTTCAGGGGCTTAAGATAAAGAAAGGGCAGCGCTTGCTAGTATCAAGTGCTATCGCCGCCATGGGAACAGGGTTGCCGGAAAGCATCGGAGCTTGTTTTGCGAACGGCAAAAAGCGAACTATTTGCATGACAGGCGATGGAAGTATCCAATTCAATATTCAGGAGCTTCAAACTATTGTTCATCATAAACTACCAATAAAGATATTCATTTTTAATAATAGCGGATATCTTGCGATTCGGCATACACAGGACGGATTTCTTAAGAGCAGGTATATCGGCTCATGCGCAGAAGGAGGGGTAAGCTTGCCCGATTTCCAAAAAGTAGCCCGGGCATATGGGATCAAGGCTGTCAGAATCAATAATCATAAAGAGCTGAATAGAAAATTACAGCAGATATTAAGGTGTCCAGGCCCAGCCGTATGTGAGATCATGATCTCAAAAGACCAGCAATTGATTCCGAGTGTCGGTTTTGATATGAAGCCCGATGGGACCGGAGTACCCAGACCTTTAGAAGATATGTATCCATATCTAGACCGTAAGGAGTTCCTTGAGAATATGATCGTGAAGCCATTGTAATTATCTAAATGTTAATATGTCAATAAAGAATAAATCAATAATTCAAACATCTCATGCAATATTACTTTTAGGGAATAAATATATTATGCAATTACGTGATAAAAAGCCACACATATCTGCTCCTGGTGTTTGGTCATTATTCGGTGGGAGGCTAGAAACAAATGAAAAACAAATTGATGGTGTAAAACGAGAAATATTCGAAGAACTAAAGATTATCCCTTCAGAATTTAAGTATTTGTGGTATGAAGACTATTACGATCCTTTTTGGAAAACAACAGTGCGAACATGGTTTTTTGAGGCACTCGTGGATGATGTATGGGATAAGCATAAGCTTAACGAAGGGACGGACGTAAAAGCATTTAATTATAAAGAACTGGCCGTCGAGAATATATCTGCAATTATAAGAAAAGCAATAAAAAGGCATTATATGGAATGTGTAAATAAAGTGAAATAGCAAAATCATATATATGAATAATGATAAGGACAATATTATGAGCTGCAAAAACAACAAGAATAAGTTGACAATATCAGTTGTAATGGCGAATTATAACTATGGTAAATACATTGGTGAAGCCATAGACGCAATAGTTAAACAATCGTTCAGGCCAACAGAGTTTATTATAATAGATGACGGATCGACTGATAACAGCGTTAGTATAATTAAGAAATTCCAGATAGAATATCCATGGATTAAATTAATTCAGAATAAAAAGAACATTGGAGGGCATAATGCGATAAACATAGCTCTTAATGAGGCAACGGGTGATTATATATACTCAGCAGCTTCTGACGATAAAATTCTTCCAGGATTTATAGAAAAATCAATGAATCTACTATCGGAGAATACCAAAGCAGGCCTTAGTTGTTCGGATTATATCGTTAATGTAGGTAAAATCAATTATAAAAAAAAATTGAATCTCAGCAATAAACCGCAGTATTATTCCCCGGAAGAGTCCGTTAGGCTCTTTATGAAACACGATTTTACGCCGATAATTGCCAATTCTACCATTATTAAGCGTTCTGCTCTACTTGAGGCTGGCGGATATATGCCTAAGCATAAATGGTCATGTGATACATTCGCACACCACGTGGTGACTTTTAGGTATGACTTTTGTGAGGGCACATGCAGCACAGTATGGTGCATCAAGCGCAAAAAATAGCAAGCTTGAGCGTGAGCTTATTAGAACTCTTATGGATTCAATTCAAACCTCACCTTATCGGGACGTTCTAATGAAATTTGAGCGTACAGCCCCATTTTCTGTGTCCCCATGGGATGTTCTTATGGTTGTCATAAGCAATAAAAAATATCATAAATTCATGTCTTTTAAGCTTTTAAGATTTGCCATCCTGGAACCAATAATAAAACAACTATCAAATATAGTGCTAATCTCACCTGTCATATTTATCATTTATAGAATACAAAATATGAGATGGAGATTCATAATATCATTATTTATCATTGTAATTATGCTCATATTGTTATGTTGTGATCTATTTGTATCGTGGAGAGACGAGCAAAAAAGGAAAGAACGAAAATAATGCAAAAATCACTGTTTGTGGCAATGCCAAACTATAATTAAGGGCGATATATTGGGCAAGCTCTTTAAGCTGTCCTCAAACAATCTATGCGTGCTGATGAGATTGCCGTGGTTAATAATTGCACAACTAATAGTAGTGTCAAAGTAAGGAAAACATATGAAGCACATCCTTAATATTCGCTTATTGTGGCATGAAAAGAATATGAGCATAGCTTATTCTATAAATCGAGATTTAAACGAAATAGCGAATTGAGTATTAAAGAGTATTCTTATACTAAGAATGAAGTTGAGGCCGATGATGCTTTCATTGTACTTGAAAAAGGTGAGACAGGAAGAGCAATAATAAAGTTCTGATTAGGAGTTGTTCAGTGAATAAGAAACCAACGCTTTCTATAATAATGGCGAATTATAATTATGGGCATTATATTTCCGAAGCATTAGAGGCTATCCTAACGCAGTCTTTAATGCCATTGGAATTGATTATAGTTGATGATGGATCAACAGATAATAGCGTTGATATTATTGAGAGATTTATGGGAAAGCACGATATTATAAAGCTAATTAGGAATGAAAAGAACATGGGGGGAGTATTTTCTGTTAATAGCGCTCTTGATATTGCTACTGGTGATTATGTTTATTCGGCAGCATCTGACGATAAAGTGCTTCCGGGCTTTATTGAAAAATCAATGGCTATTCTTGAAAAATATCCACAAGCCAGTCTCTGTTGTTCAGACCTCAAAGTGAAAATAGGGGATAAATATATAAAAAAGTATCTTTATCTTAGTAAAGAACCTAAATATTTCTCTCCGGATGAATCTGTAAGGCTATTTCTAAGAGAACCATTTACTCCAATAATATCGCACACTACTATTATTAAACGATCGGTGCTATTAGAAGTTGGCGGTTGGCTGCCGAAACATAAGTGGTCATGTGATACATTCGCGCATCATGTCGCAGTTTTTCGGTATGGTTTTTGTTATATACCGGAAGTACTTGCCGTAATGAGGTCACATGCAGAACAATATGGTGCATCAAGGGCAAATAAAAGCCAGTTAGAACAAGAGTTGATCAGGACCCTCATGGATTCCATACAGGAACCGCAATATAATGATGTTCTCCAAAAATTTGAACGCACTGCGCCATTTTCTGTTTCCCCATGGGATGTTCTTATGGTTGCATTAAGTAATAAGAAGGATAGAAAGTTCTTGTCTTTTAAACTATTACGTTTTGCCATAGTGGACGGAATGATCAAAAAACCGTTATATAGCATCTTACCGCATCACCTATTCAACCTTCTACGGTCAGCAGTAAATTGGACGAGGTATATTAAATACATTATTAGAAGAATATCTCGGATGGATTGATCTATTGAGGCGCGCACATTGGATGTGGAGGAAGAAAAATTGCTTACAATATCAATAATAGCAACAAATGAGAAAGAAATTCTTCGTAAATGCCTCAATCATGTTAGAGAAAACATAAGTAATAACATAGATTGCGAAGTGTATGTTGTTGACAACGCCTCTTCTGATGGCACCTCGGATATGCTCAAAAATGAATATAATTACGTAAAGGTGATCACTAACGAAAAAAGAAAAAGTTATTGCGAGAACAATAATAACATTATAAGAAGATCGTCGGGCGATCATGTGCTGATAATGAACGCTGATGTATTTATAACAAAAGGATTTATTGAGGAATTATTGGGTGCGATCGGAGCTGGCAAGGATATCGGCTGCGTAATGGGGAAACTTTTGCTTAGAGATGGCAATGAATCTGATAAGGTCATTGATTCCACGGGGCTGGTAATTTATAGGAGCCGGCGCACGACGGACAGGGGGCAAGGAGAGGAGGATAAGGGTCAGTATGATGCTCCGGGCGAGATCTTTTCTGCCAGCGGAGCGGCGATGCTTTGCAGTCGCGAGATGCTTGAGGATGTTAAATTATTTGATGAATATTTCGATGAATCTTTTTATGCCCACAAAGAAGAGCTGGACCTATGCTGGAGGGCGAGATTAAGAGGATGGAAGATAATCTACGATCCCAAAGCGATCGCTTATCATCTTAGGGGTTGGGGTTCCGGAATAGCCAGAAGGAAGATTCCACGTTTTATAAGAAGGCATTCATATAAGAACAGATATTTGATGATGATCAAGGATGATCATTTAATAAATATCCTGAAATCGGCTCACATAATATTGTGGCACGAATTGAAGGCATTGATCTATGTGATCTTCAGGGAGCCGCATATGATCCTTGCATGGTTGCAAATTATATTGTTACTGCCTTTAACCGTTCGGAAAAGACGCGAGATAATGAAAAAGGCGATCGTAAGGCCGGGGCAGATAATAGGCTGGTTTGTATAATATGAACAAAAGATCACCCAAAGTAAATGGTGAGATAAAAGCAGGGTGGCTTTATATGAGCTTACTAGGCATCTTGATCATTGCGGTATTTTCAATATATTATCTGGGTTGGACTAGCCTGTTTATTGCCTTATTCTTCATCTTAATAGCCGCTTCTATTGTTGATAATAGATATATTTTGCCGATACTAATAGCCCTTGTTGTCTTGCTACCGAAATTTAGTTTACTACAGGTTCCTGATACTTACATTAGTATAAGGATCGAAGATGTTTATGTATTATTGATATCTATGGGAGTTATTGCGCATATGTTAATATCAAAAAAAGCTTTTAAATTGCCTAAACTGGCTCTGCCAATCGCCATATTTATTATTGTAACCTTTATTTCGCTGATGGCCGGTTTTTATCAGGGCACGATAAGCTCTGTCTTATTGGGATGGCTATTTTTTCTGAGAAGGATTGAATATTTTATTTTGTTTGCAATAGCATATTGGACATTTGACCAAGGTAATATGCCAACAATTAGAAACGTATTGCTGATAACGGTTTTTGCGACAGCAATTGTCGCCATATTGCAATTATTCGGGATAGTAGGCGCATATTCAGCAGGCAGCTATGTCCAAAACAGTGAAATTAGCAGGGTCTTTTCTGTCTTTAACGGTCCATATGAATATTCAACCTATTTGGCAATGATGTTCCCGATATTTTTGGCAATTTATCTAAAAAAGTATTCGGCAATAAACTATTTGATTATGATTATAATGCTATATATGGTCATGCTGACGGCTTCGCGGACCGCGATCTTCAGTGTTTTTGCGGCAGGAATGGCATTCTCTTTTATTGAAAAAGGGCGGAAAGGTATTTTGCCTATCATGATCGCCATTACTATAGTAGCATTTTTCCTGATGCCTGATCTGACAAGGGGGCGTTTTATCGATTTGCCTAAAGAGGGGAATGTTCCGATGGTAATGGCAATATCTGCAGATCCAAATAATGTCTCTTCCCATAGCATGAATCCCGAATTGTCCGAGACAGAACAGCAGAACGTCGACATGAGCCTTATAATAAGATATATCAGATGGTCGGTTGTATATAGAAGCTTTCTTGAGCATCCGTTATTCGGGCTGGGGCCATCGGCATTTGGCGAAGCAGTCGATGGCAATTATATCAGGATATTGGGAGAGAACGGCATATTTGGCTTATTGGCATTTGCATGGATAATGGGAGGCATGTTATCGATATTTATTGGAAATTATCGGAAAAACTATGACAATAGAGCATTAAATGAGTTCTCATTGTTCATGCTCATGTCTTTGATCATATTGCTTATGAACGCGGTCTTTCATGATGCATTTGAGGCATCAAAGATAGCCATGTTATTCTGGGCATTAACTGGGATACTATTTAAAATATCAGCTTCAAATGAGCAGGTAATACAGCATGGAACGTAAATCAATCATAGTTTTGTTCATTGTTGCAATGTTCATTATCCCGGCTTTCGCAAGAGAACCATTTATATGGGATTTTGAAGGCGGAAGCTTGGGATGGATGGCGGTAAGTCAGGGCACTGAGATTGTTTCAGAAATGGGCAATTTGGTAATTACAGAAAAGACAGGACAGCCGTTCATTGTAAGCCCGAATTTCCTGAGCATAATATATGACGATCTGGACACCTTGGTAATAAGGATGAGGGCCTCCGAAAGCGGGATGGCCAATGTCTTCTGGCGACGATATAACGAACAGAACTTTTCACGTGCCAAAATGCAGGCCTTTTACCTGGGGAAAAAGGGCAGGTTCCATAATTACTACATCAACCTGTCCTTTTTTGATAAAGACTTCTTTAGAAGGGCTGACCAGATACTATTATCGCCGATAGATAAGCCGGGCGTGGTTGAAATTGATGATATCAGGGTAATTAAGGGGAACATGATAACGAATATGATCGCCGGTCATCAGGAATTCTTTTCTCCAAGAGGCCGGGCGATAATCGGCAGCACAATAAACACGATACAGAGCAGCACATTATTCGGAAGAACGATCTTCTTTTATATCTATTGGATCATAGGCATCGCATTTATAGTATTTCTAATAATTGAGCTGATCATGTGGATAAGGTCGCAATATAGATCAAACATTATTGACCACCTGAAAGAAATGGCTTATAGAACGATTATTGCATCTTTTGCTTTTTGGGTCCTTTTAGCATTAAACTCACTTTATAATGATTGGAACATATTAAAAGAAGAATTCAGTAAATATGCTTTTAAGACAACAAGCCAAAAGATGGTAGCTGCGAACACCCCCGGATTCTATGAATTCATGGAATTTTGCAGGATAAAGCTGCCGGATGGCGTGCCGTTTGACTCAAGGATACCCCCGATATATGACGAAATTAAGGCCAGATATTATTTATTCCCTCACGAACAGCAAAAAGGCGCTGAATATATTGTTGTTTTTAATCAGGCCCCGGAAGGAGAGCTTATGCAGGCATCTTCAGTTTATGCAAAATTCAACGATAATGCGTATATATTAAAACGAAGGAACAAGCAATGATAATTGTAAGACTTATAGCGACCGTCTTAATAACAACAGCTTTTGGGCTAGCTTTTACCGCTATTATATTTAAAAGGGAAGAGAATTCATTGGAGCGGCTTGCCCTTGGTTATGGCATTGGTGTCGGCTTGATAACAATAATAATGTTCATTCTCTCTTTACTTAAGATCCCTTTAACGTTACCGGTCATTATATTGTTCCTGATAGGGATATTTTTTGTTGCATTGTGTTATGTGCTCAATAACAATTATATTTTCTTAAACATTAATAAGCTGTTCCCCGTAGATCATGGTGGGCGTGATATAAAAGGGATCGCGTTGAAGGGATTGATCGTTGCATTAGCATTTAAGATGTTGTTTGTGTTGTTCTCGGCAATAATTAAACCCATGATCGATGTGGATTCGTTTGTTTATTATGCTCTTCATGCAAAGGCTATTTTCCTGAAGCATAATGCCCTCATGCAGTATAATTTACAGTTGATCGGCGATAAGCCGTTATTTCCCCAGCTTAGCTTGGCATGGTTTTCCATAGGAATGGGCGCTTGGGATGATGCGCTCATGAAGTCAGTTAACGCGATCCTTTTCATATCATTAATTTTCATATTTTATTGTGCTTTAAGGAGGTATTATCCTAGGCTGTATTCGATGTTCTTCACTTTTCTCTTATCCACATTGCCGTTTATTGCGCATCATGCCACTACGGCATATGCCGATTTCCCGCAGACTTATTACTACTCAGCCGGCACTATATACCTGCTGTTATTTATCAAAGGTTGGGCCGATGACAAGGAAAGATCTTTTAAGGATCTATTGGTCGCCGCGATTTTACTTGGGATTTCCCTGTTTGTTAAAAGGGGCGGGCTTTTTATCGTAGCCATTGACTCATTTGTCATACTTGCTTTTTTTATTATTAAAAGGCGTGACTTGGTAATAGACGATTTCAAGAAGATTATAGTGCCAATTGGAGCGTTTATGTTGATAGTTCTGCCATGGCTGATATTTAGCCAGGCAGAGGTAGTGAAATATTTACAGGCTTCTAACGCTGGAGGGGGAAGTGTCCCGGCCCAGGATAATACGGGAAGATTAATGACCGTTATAACGCTTGGTTTGTGGAGGATGTTTTTCTATTCGAATTGGCAGCTTAGCTGGCTGCTTTTTATTTTGATTTTTCTTATGCTTTTGACAAGATTACGGGTGATAATTAGATCGCATATTGTTTATATGCTGGCGATAGTGGCCTTAAATCTCCTAATGTATACCGTTCAGTTCAGTCGGGATCCTTATTTTGGATGGCTGGTCGATGGAACTATGTTCGATAGACTTTTAATGAACAGTATGCCAGTTGTTGTATATTTTATTGCTGAAGGATTTGGATATCTTCAAGAAGGGTTAACCGGGATAAGATCACGGGGAACCATAAAGAGCTCATAATAATTGAAATTTGGCATTAAAAAGGGTAATATTAACAGGTTTTGCTTCAAATAAGGAGATAATATGGACAAAAAAGGCATCATATTGGTAACAGGAGGAGCCGGTTACATCGGTTCAATTCTTGTTAGAGAACTCATCGCCAAAGGCGAAAAAGTGAGAGTGTTTGACAAGCTTTATTTTGGCAAAGCGCCTCTTATTGATATTGAAAATAAGATCGAAATAATCCAGGGTGACGTAAGGAGGTTCCCGCCGGAAATCCTTGACGGGGTCAAGTCCGTTATACATCTTGGATCGCTTTCAAACGACCCAACAGCTGATTTTGATCCAAAAGCGAACCATGAGATAAACTGCGAAGGTACCATGCGTGTTGCGGAAGCTTGCAAGAAGAAATGCGTCTCAAGGATGACGCTGGCATCTTCTGCCGCGATATTTGGCTTCCATGTTGATAGTATCGCGGATGAGACGTTCAAGACAAACCCGCAATCAGAATATGCCCAATCCAAGCTTGACGCCGAAAAAGAGCTCTTAGGCCTAATGGATGACAAATTCTGCCCGGTCATTTTAAGACAGGCAACTGTTTTCGGATTTTCACCGCGTATGAGATGGGACCTGGTGGTCAACACGATGACAAGGGATGCCTTTTCAAAAGGGAAGATATTCGTATATTGCGCGGGGGATAGCTGGAGGCCGCTCGTGCACGTAAAAGATGTGGCGGCCGCTCATATGGCATGCATTAACGCGCCTCAGGAAAAAGTGAAGGGCCAGATATTTAACCTGGTGCATAAGAACTACAGGATATTGGAACTTGGCCATTGGGTAGCAGACGTTTTGAAAAAGAAGATAAAAGTTGACGTGGAAGTGGTTTTCGGGTCAAAGGAGTCGCGCAGCTATCGGATAAGCGGAGATAAGATGAAAAAGACTCTTGGCTTTGAACCTCAGATAAGCGTCCATGACGCCGTTGTTGAGATATATGACATTTTAATTTCGGGCAAATATAACGACTTCGCGAATCCCATATATTACAATATCGACTGGATGAAGCTGCTGGTGGCGATGGAGCAGAAGTTAAAGGTTATAGGCAAGGTTTTTTAGTAACTTACAGAATATGCCCTCTGCGACAGGTGAACAATTATGAAGATACTTTTGATCGGTGCCGATGGTCAGCTTGGGACGGACATACAGAAGGTTATCGACAAGAACGAGCTGATCCCGCTTACTATAGCCGATATCGATGTTACGGACAGGGAAAACGTTTCTAATATCATAAAGAAGCACTCTCCGGATGTTGTTATCAATACTTCTGCTTATCACTGCGTTGATGACTGCGAAGATAATGATGAACCTGCTTTCAAGGTCAATGCCATAGGGGTGAAAAACCTTTGTCTCGCATGCAAAGAAATTGATTGCGAACTGCTCCACATAAGCACAGATTATGTTTTCGATGGAAATAAAGGCTCTCCTTATGTTGAGTCTGACTGTCCGAATCCTGGGACCGTTTATGGAATCTCCAAACTGGCCGGAGAGAATTATATCCGGTATATGCTATCAAAGTATTATATTGTCCGGAGCAGCGGGCTATTCGGTGTTCGAGGATGCATGGCTACAGGGGGGCGAAACTTCATAGAAATGATGCTGCATTTGGCAAGGGAAAAAGGGCACGTCAGGGTAGTTACGGACCAGATAGTCTCACCGACATATACGCTTGATCTGGCAAGAAAGATCAGTCAACTGATCAAAACAAGGAAATACGGTACTTATCATATTACTAATAACGGGCAATGCAGCTGGCATGAGTTCGCGAATAAGATATTTGAACTTACTGATATAAAAGTGAAGCTAGAAAAGACCACAACAGGGGAATTTAAATCTAAAGCAAAACGGCCGGCTTATTCTGTACTTGATAACTACAATCTTCGCAAAATAGGGCTTGACGATCTTCCCACATGGGATAAAGCATTAAAAGCATATTTAGACGAAAAGAAAAAGGTGAAGTAAGATGAAAGGGATAATACTGGCGGGTGGAACCGGCTCAAGATTATACCCGCTTACAAAGGTGACCAACAAGCACCTGCTGCCTATAGGCAACAAACCGATGATATTTTATGCCGTAGAGAAACTGGTTTCGGCAGGCATAGATGACATTTTGGTGGTTACAGGAACAGAGCACATGGGCGATGTCGTTAATCAACTGGGGAGCGGCATTGATTTTAAATGTAATTTCACATATAGAGTGCAGGATGAAGCGGGCGGTATAGCGCAGGCATTGGGGCTCGCTGAGATATTCGTAAACGACGAAAAGATGGTGGTTATTTTAGGGGACAACCTGTTCAAGGATGATCTCGGGGGTCACATAAAAAGCTTTGAGAGGCTGAAGAGCGGAGCGAAAATACTTCTGGCAAAGGTCAGCGATCCGGAAAGGTTTGGTGTCGTGGAAATAAAGAATAACAAGATAATTTCTATTGAAGAAAAGCCGAAAAAACCAAAGAGCAACTATATCGTTTCGGGGATATATATGTATGATCCTGCGGTATTTGAGATAATAAAACGATTAAAGCCATCAAAAAGAGGCGAGCTGGAGATAACTGATGTTAATAATGAATATAACAAAATGGGGCAGCTTACATATGACATCTTAAAAGGCTGGTGGACGGACGCAGGCACCTTTGAAACCCTCGAAAAAGCCACGCTATTGGTCGAAGGAAAGTTGAAGAAATGAAAAAAATCCTCGTAACAGGCGGATGCGGATTTATCGGCAGCAACTTTATTCAATACTTATTGGGTAACAATGAGGGTGAATTTGTCGTAAACATTGATGCTTTGACCTATGCAGGAAACCTTGAGAACTTGAAGAATATTAAAGGGAACAAGAAATACAAATTCATAAAAGGCGATATTTGTGATAAGGCTCTCATAAGAAGCATATTAAATAAGTATGACATAGATACAATAATTAACTTTGCGGCTGAAACGCATGTGGATAGAAGCATATCAGGGCCTGACGTGTTCATACAAACGAACGTTTACGGGACGCAAGCATTGCTTGAGGAGTCAAAGGAGTATTGGAAGAAAACAAAGAACGGATTTCAGGGTAAAAGATTCATTCAGATATCAACTGATGAGGTGTACGGATCACTTTCAAGAACAGGTAAATTCAAGGAAAGTTCACATCTTGCGCCAAGCAGCCCATATTCGGCAAGCAAGGCTTCCGCGGATCTTATCGTAAGGGCATATTTCAAAACGTTCGGTTATCCTGCCATCATAACACGATGCTCAAACAACTACGGGCCGTATCAGTTCCCGGAAAAGTTCATCCCATTAATGATCATTAATGCGCTATCGAATAAAGGATTGCCTATATACGGGGATGGATTGTATATAAGGGATTGGCTGTTCGTTAAGGACCATTGCGAAGCCATAGAGTTTGTGGCAGGCAAAGGCAAAATAGGGGAGACATACAACATTGGTGGATGTAATGAAAAAACAAACATTGATGTCGCAAAAAGCATATTGGGTATGTTAAAGAAATCCGAAAAGCTAATCAGGCATGTAAAGGATAGGCCAGGTCACGACAGGCGATATGCGATCGACGCATCAAAGATCACAAGAGAGCTTAAATGGAAGCCCAAGTATACGTTCGATAGGGGATTGAAGGAAACGGTTGAATGGTATATGAACAATAAAAGCTGGTGGAAAAAGATAGTCAGCGGCGAATACAAGCAATATTATGAAAAAATGTATAAGAACAGGTGAAGATATTGGACTTATCAATTGTTATAGTGAATTTTAACGCGAAAGAGTATCTTGATAAGTGCCTGGAGTCTGTGGCTAAGAACGTAAAAGATCTTTTTTATGAAATTATCGTCGTAGATAATGCTTCAACTGATGGATCTGCCGATCTGGTTAAAGGGAATTATCCTGGCATAAGGTTGATCGAGAACAAGGGGAATGTTGGCTTTATAAAGGCAAACAATCAAGGGATAAGGGCTTCATCCGGAAAGCTTGTGATGTCACTTAATAACGATACGCTGGTGTTAAATGGAGCCATCAATATTCTTGTTGATTTCTTGCTCAAGGATACCTTCTTAGGAGCTGTCGGCCCAAAATTGCTGAACATAGACGGAACCGTTCAACCCCAGTGCCACAGGGGATTCCCGACACCTTTGAACTCGCTTTTCTACTTTTTTGGATTAAGCAGACTGTTCCCTAAAAGTAGGATATTCGGCGGATATTTAATGACATATCTTGATGACAAGAGCACTGTGGAGGTGGATAGCCTGTGCGGCGCTGCGATGGTGGTGAGGCGAGATGTTATTGATATAGTGGGGCCTATGGATGAAAGCTATTTCATGTACGGGGATGATATAGATTGGTGCTTCAGGATAAAGAATGCGGGATGGAAAATATATTATTTACCGGAAGCGGAGATCATTCACTATGGGGGCAGAGGGGGCAGCAGAAAACAAAGCTACAGGAATATATTCGAATTCTACAGGGCAATGGCGATATTTCACAAGAAACATTATTCAAGGAAAAATGTATTCTTATTGAACTGGATCGTTTATGCGGGGATATGGATAAAGTGTGCCATTGCTTTGGCCCAGAACTTATTAAGGAAAGAAAAATATGTTGGCACAAAAAAGCCGTGAGAATAAGAATAGTTTAGCGCTGAGGAGAGATTAAATAGTAATGGAATTAATATGCACAAAATGTAAAAGCAGATTAACACAACAGGGGCACTCATTAAAATGTGATGGATGCGGGGAAGTGTATGCCATCATTAATGGGGTACCTGTATTTTTTAATGCAGCAGAAAATAAATATCTAAAAGATGAGATCGAATGGCATAAGTCAACAAAAGGGGTAGATACGATCCATGAATATGCTCATCGTGCGGCCAGGGATAAAATTGAGGTCAAGCTAAAAGAGTTAAATGCTGACGGGAACACGAAGATATTGAGCGTTGGGGTGGGAGAAGGATTAGATGTTGAATTTATAGAAAAGATCACAAACAAAATAGTTGGCCTCGATATATCTCGGGATGCGTTGACATATTTTAAAGATAAATATGGCTATGAAGCCGTAGTTGCGGAGGCAAGGGAAATACCTTTTCCAGATAATTCTTTTGATTTTGTTATTATAAGTGGGCTACTACATCATATAGTTGGATATGGGGAAATAGAAGGATACCTAAAAGAATTTAGAAGAGTTCTCAGGAGGAGTGGATATTTAATTGTTGTAGAGCCAAATATCTTATATCCTATTGCATTATTGATGTTCCCCATTAATAGTATAATGCAGAAAGTGAGGCCGATGTGGGGAGGCAAAGTCCCGCATGAGAGATCATTATCTGCATTTTATATCGCGAATAAGTTAAAAAAGGTCGGTTTTATAGATATAAAGTTTGAAGCAACGACGTATTGTCATAATAAATATCCATTGTTTATAAATATATTCCTGGAGAAGATCGGGAAATATGTTAGAAAAACGATTTTGAAGTATTTTGGTTGGTGGTTTATTTTTCAGGCAAAAAAAGCGGATTGAAAGCTTAAAGAGGTTTAATGGATGAAGATTGCAATTGTTCATGATTATTTGAACCAGGCTGGAGGGGCGGAAAGGGTCGTTGGTTATCTCCACGAGGCCTTTCCCGATGCGCCTATTTATACGTCATTTTATATTAAGGATGAAATGCCTGAAAAATTCAATAAAATGGAAATCAGGACATCATTCATGCAGAGATTGCCCGGCCTTAAAAAGCATTTCAAGAAATACCTGACGTTTTACCCTGCAGCCATAAGCAGCCTGGACCTGAGAGGATATGACATGATAATTTCTTCAAGCAGCGCATGGGCAAAAGGAATACGGAAACCGAAAGGCTCTTGTCATATTTGCTACTGCCATTCTCCCATGAGGTTCGTCTGGATGTACGAGGACTATACGAAGAAAGAGAACTTCGGCCCGATCTTGAACGCTTCCCTTCCAATGCTGCTTAAATGGATAAAGAACTGGGACCTGAGAACGAATCAAGGAGTTGACCACTTTATTGCAAATTCAAGAACAACGGCTGACAGGATAAAGACTTTTTACGGAAGGGATTCGGATGTGATAAATCCGCCTGTTGATACATCGTTCTTTAAACCTTATAATAGCGCGGTTAAAGATTATTATCTTATTGTTTCAAGGCTGAACACGTATAAGAAGATAGATCTGGCAATTTCAGCTTTCAATAAGATAAGCGCACCATTATATGTCATTGGTTTTGGCCCGGACGAAGCAAGATTAAGGTCAATTGCAGGGCCGAACATAAAGTTCCTAGGAAAGCTGAAAGATGAAGAAATTGTCAGGTATTATTCGGAGTGTAAGGCGCTTATCCTGCCCGGCGTTGAGGATTTCGGTCTAACGCCTGTAGAAGCACAAGCATGCGGCAGGCCTGTCATAGCGTTCAGGGGCGGGGGAGCATTGGAATCGATCGTTGAGGGTAGAACAGGCGTGTTTTTTGATGAACAAACGGAAGCAGCGCTCATAAGTACGGTCAAAAAGTTAGAAACGATGAGTTTTGACAGCAAGGCGATAAGGGAAAACGCGTTAAGATTTGACAAGGAAGTATTTAAAAAGAAGATAAGGGATTATGTGCAAAACAAATATAAAGAATATGTTAATAAATGAATAATATAACATCAGATATGACCGTAAAGGAAACCATTTTTGATGTCATAATCGAAATGACCTTTATTGCTTTAGTTTTCCTGGTCCCGGTCGTTTTTGACAGGCGGGTAGGGATCGTATTCTCTCTCACAAAAGTGTCCTTCATGCGTCTTCTGTTGATAGCGATAACTGTCGTGTGGATCCTTAAGATATTACTGAAGAACAAGCACAACTTTGTACGATCTCCTCTTGATTGGTCTGTTGCGTCATATATGTTGGCCTGTACAGCAGCTATGGTGACCTCAGTTCATGTTGTGACGAGCCTTATCGGTTTTTATGGGAGATACGAGGGACTATCGACATTGTGGATGTATGGCCTGCTGTACTATATTGCGCTGAACTTTATCAGACGAAAAGAGCAGATGAAAAGGATACTTTATACGGTATTGTCAGCTGCTGTTTTTATGTCAATCTACAGCATAATGCAGCGCGCAAAACTTGATCCTTTTGCATGGGGAGGGGTCGTTACCTGGCAGCGAGTTATTGGCACTATCGGTCAACCAAATTTCCTGGCGGCATATGTTGACATGGCCTTCATTATCGGTCTGGCCGTACTCATCAACATCGATATGGGAGAGAATGGATCGAGCAATAAAGAAAAGCTCACAAGGATCATTTTAGATTCAATCGTAATAATAGGCTTGACCTTGATATACACATGCATACTATTTACGCAGAGCAGGGGCGGATTTTTAGGGTTAGCGGCAGGCGTGTCTCTTTTCATTTTCTCGGCAAGTAAGGACGTTATCATCAAGAACTGGAAGAAAGTAGCAATTCTATTTACGTTTATTTTTGTGATCAGTTTTATAACAATGTTGAACCCCGAATATTCCCCGATCGCAAGAGCAGCTTATGAGGCTGAAAGGATGGAAGAAAGTCAGGCGCAGGAAACTCCCGTAATAAAATACAGCGCGGCCCTTTCAAGACTTGAGACATGGAAGAGCGGATATAGGATAATCGGAGCTTACCCTATATTTGGGATAGGACAAGAAGTCCTGAAGATGATATTCCCGCAATATGAAACGGAATTCTTCCGATTTTACGAAGGCTTTCATGTTAAGCAGGACAGGATGCATAATGAGATATGCGACATGGGGGTAACGCGAGGCGTGATTACGCTTGCGATATATGTTTGGATGCTTGGCGTTTTTTTCTGGCTGGGAATTAAGATCGTATCATCAGATAAAGATCCCGAAATGAAGTTGTTCGTTGCGGCAATGATGGGGGCTGCGGTCGCGTATTTGGTACAGAATCAGTTCAGCTTTGGTGTCGTGGCGATAACGACGCTCCTATGGATAATGATGGGGATGACGGCATCGATCCATGTCGGAGAGCCGATAGTTGAAAGGAAGGAATTCAATTGGGACCCATCCGATATCCCGTGGCTTTATGGGGCGCTGCTTTTAATTACAGGAGTGATATTCGGATATCTCTCGATGCTTCAATTCAGGGGCGACATTTACTTTAAATCGGGAAAGATGCTGTCTCAGTCAAGGATGATGAATCAGGCAGTTTACGACCTTGAAAAGTCAATAAAGATCCTTCCCTGCGAGGGGAGCACATGGACCCATCTGGGGATCACATATTTAAATGTTGCCCAAAGCACGGGAAAGGCGGATTTGCTCGATCGAGCCATATCAATATTCGTCAAAGCATCCGAAATAGACCCATATAATGCGGATAATTTCTATATTATGGGAAGGGCATATCTTCTAAAATCAATGTATGGCGGTGATTATCTGAAGGAAGTTCTTAGGGCGGAAGAGAACGCGCTCAAGATCGACCCAAAATACGCTGAAGCTTATCAGGTCAGGGGGGCGGTCTATGACAAGATGGGGGATTCCGATAAAGCGTTCGAGATGTTCAAAAGATCACTGGAGATAAATCCAAGCCAGGCTGAAGCGGCAAACGCGTTGCAGAATATATCTGTAAGAAAAGGGAAATATGATTCGGTGATCGAGGTGTTTCAGCAATTCCTGAAAACCTATCCAAACAATCTTCTTTATCTGGAAAACCTTGCATTAGCTTATGTAAGAAAAGGGGACCTGCCCAAAGCAGAAAGGACTTTTCTCCAAATGCTTAAAGTGGAGCCAAAGAACATCAGGGGTCTTGTCAACCTTGGCTTTACATACGTGCAACAGGGGAACCTGGGGAAAGCTTTCGAGCGGTTTGAAGATGCTGTAATGGTAGACCCGAGGAATGTCGATGCGCATAACGGATTGGGATTGGTGGCGCTGATGTCCGGGAATAACGCAAAGGCAAAGGAGGAGTTCAATCAGTCCCTTATGCTTGATCCGAACAATCAATACGCAAAGAAAATGCTGGAGAACATAAAACAAGAGAAATGATCAAGAAGCTTATAGAGAGATATTATATCCTGGTCCTGATCGATATGCTGATCATAGGAGTATCGTTCGTTATATCATATTATCTGAGGTTTAACATCTTGCCTGTTGGACAAGGCGAACTTATACCCGAGCTGTCTCAGTTCCAGGGGGTCCTCATATTCATAATAATTGTATGGATCGCGCTGTTCAAGATATTGGGGATATATGACAGGAGATACATAATATCTTTTGAGGATGAAGCCGCTTCTGTGGTCGGCGCAGTTTCCGTTGGGATAATGGTCCTTCTCGCGATGCTGTTCTTGTACAGGGGATTTTGGGTCTCAAGACAGGTGCTCTTATTCGCATGGTTGATCACAATGACATTGATGATCTGTGCAAGATTGGCGATAAGCACGGCACAAAGAAGCATGTTCAAAAGAGGTATTGGCGTCAAGAGGACATTGATAATCGGTGCGGGCGAAATAGGGCAAGGTTTGGCTTTAAGGATGACGCAGGAAAGGGAGTTGGGATATCAACCGATAGGTTTCTTGGATGACGATGCCGAAAAGATAGGGAAGGAATTTGGCGGCATAAAAGTTCTAGGGAATATAAGCAAGGTAGGGAGTTACATAGTCAAACATAGGGTTGACGAGGTCATAATAGCGACAATAAGGCTGCCTTACCAGAGGATACTGGATATCGTCACGGAGAGCGAGGCAAGGGGAATAGAATTCAAGCTTGTTCCCGGCTTCCTTGAGATAATCGCCTCAAGGATATCGACCGATGATATCGGAGGCATACCGCTGCTGTCCATAAAAGAGATCGGCCTGAAGGGATTCAACGCATTTTTAAAGAGATTCTCAGATCTAGCGATCTCTGCAACCGTGTTGATCATATTATCTCCGATCCTTCTGCTTGTTTCCATAGCGATAAAGCTTGACTCCAAGGGCCCGGTATTTTTTAAGCAGATAAGGATCGGCAAAGATGGAGAGGTATTCTTCTGCTATAAGTTCAGGTCAATGATAAATGAGGCAGAAAAATATTTTGAGGATGTCGTAAAGGTGACAGGCAAGGATGTCATAAGGTTTAAGGCAAAAGGGGACCCTAGGATAACGCGGGTCGGCAAGATCATCCGGAAGCTGAGCATAGACGAGCTGCCTCAATTGATCAATGTCCTGAAGGGGGACATGAGCCTTGTAGGGCCGAGGCCGTCCGTCCCCAGGGAATATGAAAAATTCACGGAATGGCATAAGAAAAGGCTGCGCGTAAAACCGGGAATGACGGGGCTATGGCAGGTATCGGGGCGATCTGAACTTCCGTTCGAGGACATGGTAAGGCTTGATATCTATTATATTGAGAACTGGTCCTTATGGTTTGACTTTAAAATCCTGCTACGAACGATCCCTACAGTTCTTCTCGGTTCAGGGGCATATTAATCCGGGCGATTCAACCTTGAAGCGCATTTCTTTCTAGCCTTTGAAGTTTCCTATCATCAGCATCTATATCTTGATACTCATAAGATACCTTATGTCAAATTGACTTCCGTTTAGCATATTAAGAACCTGCGACTAAAAGTCGCGGTTCTAATATTAGCATTGCCGGATATGATAATTATGGAACCGACCTGCCTGCCCTGCCTGCCGGCAGGCTGGCGACAGGCAGGCGGCAGGCAGGGAAATTAAACTTAGGGCTACGCCCTAAGTACCCAGCACAGCAAACACCACCTTCCATCCTGTCCCTACCTCCAAATACCCCGCATGTCCCCCCATCCTCCCTTTAGTGCTGCGCAATGCTTCGCATTGAAAGGCGCATATTCTATTTTTCTGGGTGGGGATGAGGGGGCTTGAGTATTCAATAAAGGGGAAGCCAGGGTGCCTTCCACGAATACGTAGTAAAAAACAACTTGTTATAGCGAGCGAGCCCACCGACTGCGTCGGTGAAGGCGAAGCGAAGCGTGCTCTGGAAGGCACTTGATTTTTACTTGTTACTTCTTTTGTATCAAGACAAAAGAAGTAAGAAAAAGAAAACGGGGTAAACAATGCTTAAGGATCATCTCAGGGGCAAAGCCCACCAGTTATTAGCTTCTTAACATAAGGTATCTTATAGGGTAGAAGAATAAGTAATTCAATTTCGAAATAGATCATATTTTTCCTGATATTATTTGAAAAAACCTTCAAAAACGGATATAATTCTTTGAAATGATTTCCAGCCTAACCAATCCAAAAGTAAAGTATATTTCAGCTTTGAACAAGGGAACTGCAAAGGGGAGAAAGAACGAGATAGTTATTGAGGGGACGCATTTAGTTGAAGAGGCGCTTAAGTCACAGAAAGACGGAAGATCGAAGCTAAATATCGTTTTTTATACCGGGCGCTATAGTGAAAGCAAGGAAGGGAAGACACTATTAGGGCAGCTGGGCAAAGCCGGAGTAGAGCTTGAAGAAATAACGGAAAAGGTCATGAGCCATTTATCGGAGGTTGAAACGCCACAAGGCGTGATGGCATTAGCAAGCCTTTCCAGCCCTGATTATGCAGATTTTTTCAAGCAGGAAAACCCGGCAGTCTTGATCCTTGACGGCATCCAGGACCCGGGCAATCTTGGGACAATAATCAGGGTAGCGGATGCTTTCGGAGCATCTGGGATATTGATGTCGGACAGGACAGTGAATCCGAATAATCCCAAGGTCGTAAGAAGTACGGCTGGTTCGGTCTTCAATGTGGGTTTGGCAAGGTTCAGATCCCTGATAGTGCCGTTAAAAGACCTGAGGCGAAGGGGTATAAAGATAGTGGCGACCGATGCTGCTGGACCAAAGACAGTCTCTCAGGTCGATTTGAAGGGTCCCGTGGGATTTATTTTTGGAAGTGAAGGTCAAGGGATTGAGGAAGGAATCCTTAAGTTGGCTGATGAATTGGTATCGATCCCTATGACAGGAAAAGTTGAGTCGCTGAACGTTGCGGTATCTGCCTCGATTGTGCTGTACGAGATGCTAAGGCAGAGAAGGGGTAAGGGTAATGGATGAAGATTCGATAAAAAAGCTTGAAGAAACCGCGTTATCAGAGATCGAGGCCGCTGACGGGTCCCAGAAGCTCGAGGAATTAAGGATCAGGTACCTGGGAAGGAAGAGCAGGATCTCCGGCGCATTGAAAGAACTCGGGAATTTTTCTTCTCAAGAAAGGGCTGTTGTTGGCAAAGCAATAAATGAAGCGAAAAAAAAGATCGAAGAGAAGATCGCTGTGAGAAAAAATGAGATAGGCGGAAGGGAGAGGGAGGTCAGGATAGGGGCCGAATCCCTTGATATTACGCTGCCGAGTAAAGGGGTCATCCGCGGCAAGCCACACCCATTGACGCAGGTGCTGGAAGAAGTGATCGGGATATTCGAAAAGATGGGATATGCAGTTGAAGAGGGGCCCGAGATGGAGACAGACTATTATAATTTTGAGGCCCTGAATTTTCCTCCGGAGCATCCCGCAAGGGACATGCATGACACTTTCTACATTGAGGGCGGAAGGATGTTGAGGACGCATACATCCCCTGTGCAGATCAGGGTAATGGAGAAGAAAAAGCCTCCTGTTGCCATAATAGCGCCCGGACGGGTGTATCGCAGGGATGCAGATGTCACGCATTCACCGGTTTTTTGCCAGCTCGAAGGGCTACTTGTTGATGAAGGTATCAACTTCAGCGACCTTAAGGGGACATTGACGGCGTTCCTTCATCAGGTGTTCGGAAGGGAAAGGAACGTAAGGTTCCGCCCGAGCTTTTTCCCGTTCACGGAGCCTTCGGCCGAAGTCGATGTTGAATGTATTATTTGCGGAGGTGTTGGCTGCCGCATATGCAAGAACACAGGATGGCTTGAGATACTTGGGGCGGGGATGGTGGATCCGAACGTTTTCAAGCATGTTCACATCGATCCTGAGAGATACACGGGCTTCGCGTTCGGAATGGGGATAGAGCGCATAGCCATGCTTAAGTTCGGGATAAAAGACATTCGCATGTTTTACGAGAATGACGTCAGGTTCCTCAGGCAGTTCTAGAAGGGCAATATGAAGATATCGCTTGAATGGTTAAAGGAATTGGTGAAGATCGATGTGTCGCCGCAAAAGCTTGCGGACAAACTTACTATGGCCGGCACAGAGGTCTCCGCTATCGAATATCACGGAAAGAACATATCTGATGTTGTGGTGGGCAAGATCAAGCACATGGAGAGGCACCCCAGCAAAGATGATGTTTTTATTTGCCAAGTAGACACTGGAGAAAAGCTCATCCAGGTGGTCACCAGGGCGAACAACCTAAGGGTTGGCGATAAGGTGCCTGTAGCGCTTCACGGAGCCACACTTCCGGGCAATATAACGGTTGAAAAAAGAGAGCTTCACGGTGTTGAATCATTCGGTATGCTTTGTTCCACGATCGAGCTAGGGATATCAAGCGAAGCCACAGGTGTCATGGTATTGAACAAGGAGGCCGCTTTGGGGGAAGATATAAAGAAGATAATAGGAGTGGCCGGTACTGTTATTGAGGCGGATGTACTTCCGAACAGGCCGGACTGCATGTCCATGGTGGGGATCGCACGAGAAGTATCGGCAGTGTTCAATAAACCGTTAAGGGTGCCAGTTGTCAAGGTCAGACAGGATAAAATGAGGATCCAAAAAGAAGCAAAGGTCATCGTAAAGGACGGCAAGGCCTGTCCACGCTACATGGCAAGGATGATAAAAGGCGTAAAGATCAAGGAATCGCCTAAATGGATGCAGGCAAGGCTGGTCGCATGCGGAATGAGACCGATAAACGCAGTGGTGGATGTGATCAATTACCTTCTCCTGGAACTTGGCCAGCCCATGCATGCTTTCGACTTTTCAAAGATCAACGACGGCACTATCATTGTCAGGAACGCAAGGAAGGATGAAAAGTTAAAGACGCTTGACGGCGAGGACAGGCACTTATCACCCGATATCCTTGTGATATCAGATCCCAGGAGCGCACTCGCAATAGCGGGCATAATGGGCGGCGAGGATTCCTCGGTAGTTCCTTCCACAAAGGATATCCTGATAGAATCAGCCTATTTTGATCCTATGTCGATCCATAGGGCTGAAAGGAAACAGAAGCTAAGGACGGAATCATCTATAAGGTTTGAGAAGGGCGTTGACTGGCAAGGCGTTGAAACAGCTCTGGACAGGGCAGCACAGATGATATCTGAAATATGCGGAGGCAAGGTCCTAAAAGGCAAAATAGACGTAAAGGGATCCGACAGGAAACCCAAAAGAATAACTCTAAGGGTAGATAGGGTTAAGGCCGTTCTGGGCACAAGGATCGAGTCAAAAAATATCTTTAGCATACTTACGGGCTTGGGTTTTGTGGTAAGCAGAAAGGGTTCGAACACTCTAAACGTGGAAGTTCCCCTGTACAGGGCGGGCGATGTGGAGCGCGAAATTGATCTCATAGAAGAGGTTGCCAGGATATACGGATATGATGAGATAAAATCGTCCATTCCAAAGATATACGTAGTAAACGAGGGAGCATCTCCAAAAGAAAAACTTTTAACGGATATCAGGTGTTTGCTGGCTGACTACGGGATGAACGAAGCGCAGACCTATTCCATGCTTGGGGAAGATGAGTTTAAAAAAATGGGCATGGAAATGAAAAGATCCGAGAAGATCGATGTTTTGAACGCCATTTCAGAGGATATGGGCGTGATGAGGCCCAGCCTGTTACCCAACCTTTTTAATGCAGTGAGATACAACCAAAACCGGCAGGTGAGCGATGTCAGCGTGTTCGAGATAGGGAAAGTATACTTCAAGAAACCTGAGGGATTGATCGAGAGATCATCTTTGGCTGCCGTTGTTGCCGGGCAGGTCTGCAGCAGTTACGAGGGGAATAAGGAAACAGCAGACTTCTATTATCTAAAAAGGATAGTAGAGGAGATCGCTGCGCTGCTGAACGTTAATTGCGCCTTTTTGCGGACCGCAAATCCCGTTTTTCACCCCGGCAAGGCGGCAGATATAAGCATTGGGGGAAAGGATATGGGGAGCATAGGAGAATTGCATCCTGATGTAGCTATAAGCTATGAGCTCAAGGATAGGATGCTTGTGCTGGAATTGGACCTGGAAACGTTATTTGGCTTAAAGAGATCAACGCCATTATTCAAAGATATACCGATATATCCTTCAGTGAAAAGGGATATTGCGATGATCGCCCCAAGGGATATAGAAAGCAAACGTATCATTGATGTCATATTGGAGATAGGAAAACCCTTGATAGGAGAAGTAAAGCTGTTTGACCGATATTCCGGAAGCCAGGTAAAAGAAGGTTTCTGCAGCCTGGCATATTCATTGACCTACAGGGCATCTGACAGGACATTAAGTGATGAAGAAGTAAATGGAAAACAGGACCTGATCATCAGAAAATTAGAGGAAAACCTGCATATCGAAGTGAGGAAATAGCAGGGTGATGATTGGGGTTATGAATTGATTTGTCAGACTGTTAATCGTAACTTTTCTTGTTATAACGCCAAAATATGGAGAATCGCTTCATGGTTCAAGAAACCCCGATGATGAAGCAATATAAAGAGATCAAGAACTCCAACAAGGATGCGATCTTGTTCTTCCGCCTCGGTGATTTTTACGAAATGTTCTATGATGATGCCGTGGTGGCATCAAAAGAGCTGGGAATAACGCTCACTGGACGAGGCCAGGATGAGAACAGGATGCCTATGTGCGGAATACCTTTCCATGCGGCTGATTCATATATCTCAAAATTGATCTTGAAAGGGTATAAAGTGGCAATATGCGAGCAGGTGGAGGACCCTAAGATCGCGAAAGGGGTAGTTAAAAGGGAAGTAATAAAGGTGATAACGCCGGGAACAGTACTTGATGCAAAGATGCTTGAGGAAAAAAGCAATAATTATCTGGCCGGCATATCATTTGGCAGGGACAGCATCGGTTTTGCATACATTGACGTGTCCACAGGCGAGTTCAAGGCGACCGATATCAGGGGAGAGAACGCGTTTTCGGCACTGATAGGAGAAATTGAGCGCGTTTCCCCGAAAGAATGCCTGGTACCTGATATCATACCGGACAAGCATAAAATGCTTGAAGATCACATAAAGCAAAAGCAGATACCGAGCACGAAGTTCAAGGACATTTACGATGCCGAGATCTCGGAAGAAAAGCTTTTAGGGCATTTCAAGGTAAAATCCCTTGACAGCTTCGGCATGACCAAGGGATCATACGGCGCAGCCGCAGCGGTTATCGATTACCTGAAGGAGACCCAAAAAACCGCTCTTTATCATATTAACAAGATCTCCTATTACATGATCGGGGATCGCATGTATATCGATAATTCGACAAGGAAGAATCTTGAGCTTGTAGAGACCGTACGCGATAGGACCGTCAGAGGCAGCCTTCTTTGGGTGCTGGACAGGACAAAGACATCCATGGGATCAAGAAAGTTGAAGGCCTGGATGCTTCAGCCATTGATATCGGAAAAGGATATAAACAAGAGGCTTGACGCGGTGGAGGAGCTTGTAAGCGACGGCATCTTGTGCGCAAAGCTAGGGAACGCGATAGAGAATATTTTTGACATAGAAAGACTGGTCTCGAGGGTTGCGTCAAGGACATGCAACGCGCGCGACCTCAAGGCGCTTGCGGATTCGCTCCAAAGGATACCAAGGGTAAAAGAATTGCTCAAAAAAGCAATATCCTATCATCTGAAAGCGGGAGCAGACCTCGAAGAGTTAGACGATATTATCTCACTTGTAAGCGCAGCAATAGCTGACGAGCCGCCATATACGGTGAAAGAAGGCGGCATAATAAAAAAGGGATATGACAGGGAGCTTGATGATGTGAGGGATGCGGCTTATGGCGGGAAGGATTGGCTGGCAAAGCTTGAAGCGGAGGAAAGGCAAAGGACGGGCATAAAGTCTTTAAAAGTCGGATTCACAAAGGTGTTTGGTTATTACATCGAAGTTTCAAGTTCTAATTTAAGCCTTGTTCCCGGCAACTATATCAGGAAGCAAACGCTCGTGAATTGCGAGAGGTTCATAACACCGGAGCTGAAAGAAAAAGAATCGCTGATACTTAACGCTGAAACGAGGATGAATGAGCTTGAATATGAGATCTTCTGCAGGGTGAGAGATGAAATATCGTCAAGAACAGGGAAGATGCAGAATGCGGCCGAAATCATCTCCTGCCTGGACGTTCTTTGTTCTTTTGCGGCCGTTTCGATCGAAGGGAAATACGTACGCCCAAGTTTCAAGCCCGGCGAGATCAAGATAAAGGCAAGCAGGCATCCTGTGGCCGAAAGAACGATAGGAGAACACTTATTCGTTCCAAACGACGTAAAACTTGATAATGAGAACAGGTTCCTGCTCATAACAGGGCCTAACATGGCCGGGAAATCCACGTATATGAGGCAGATAGCCCAGATATTGATAATGGCCCAAGCAGGATGCTTTGTACCCGCCAAAGAGGCTGACCTGTGCGTTATAGACCGCATATTCACGCGAATAGGCGCGATGGACGACATTTATTCGGGCCAGTCCACGTTCATGCTCGAAATGACCGAGACATCGAACATCTTGAACAATGCGACAAAGAACAGCCTCATAATACTTGACGAAATAGGGCGGGGCACGTCTACATTCGACGGCATGGCCATAGCCGCCGCAGTGTCAGAATTCATCCACCTGAAAATAAAGGCAAAGACCCTGTTCGCGACGCATTACCATGAGATAACGCAGCTTGCCGACAAGCATAAGGGGATGAGGAACATCAACGTGCTTGTGAAGGAAGAGGGCGACAGTGTGATATTCCTCCATAAGATCGTTGATGGCCCGGCTGACCGGTCATACGGGATCCAGGTCGCAAAGCTTGCGGGGCTGCCTCAAGCGGTGATAGAACGCGCCAAGGAGGTTTATAAAACCCTTGAAATGGTGGAAAACAATATTTCAGGAGGAGAAACAAAGACACGATCAAGAACGACGGGTAAAGCCGATGCCGTGAAAAGGGTGAAAGGCGGAAGGGACCAGATGGGACTTTTCGTATGAAGAAAAAACTGAAAATAGGCAATGATATAGGATTGATCGAAAATAAGGACGAGGTCACCCTTCTTCCGGGAAAGATCATTGCCGTGGGGCTTAACTACAGGGACCACGCCAAAGAACTGCGAATGGCCATACCGAAAGAGCCGGTCATATTCTTGAAGCCCAACACTACGGTGATCGGCCACTTGGATGACATTATTTATCCAAAGGGATCGTCGCAAATAGATTACGAAGCGGAACTGGCTGTGATCATTAAAAAAACGGCCAGGAACATCTCCAAACAAGATCATAAACAATTCGTTCTCGGCTATACGTGCGCGAACGATATCACGGCAAGGGATCTTCAAAAAAGGGACGTGCAATGGACAAGGGCCAAGTCGTTTGACACGTTCTGCCCGCTGGGGCCTGTCGTAACCGATGAAATCGATCCTGAGAACGTAAGGATCAGGCTTTTCCTTAATGGACAACTAAAGCAGGATTCAAGTACTGCGAACATGATATTCAATGTTGGCGATATTATTTCGTTTATTTCATCGGTAATGACGCTTCTGCCGGGTGATGTTATACTGACAGGCACGCCTGTGGGGGTGGGGAGCATGAAAGCGGGTGATTCCGTGGAGGTGGAAGTTGAAGGCATAGGTAAACTTAAGAACAATGTCAGAGTAGAGGGCCATAATGAAATCTAAAGGGAATATTCTGATAGTCTTTATAATGCTCATGGGGCTTGCGCTTGCTGTGTTCTCATTTGTGACAATAATCACCACGAACATCAAGCAGACGGGTATCGAGACCACGCAAGCTCAGGCGTTCTACCTGGCGGAAGCAGGATTGAACAAGGCGATATGGTACTTGAATACCCCGACAGCGCAGGGAGGGATGGGGCCTTCATGGCGCACAACCGGCTTAACGGAAAGTTTTGGAAAAGGCTCATATACGATAAGTGTAAGCGACACGGCAAAACCAAATGAGATAATTATCAGGGTGACCGGTGAGGCTTTTGGGTATAAAAGGCAGATCTCTCAGGCCTTCAATCTCGGAGGATTGCCCGGCGCTTTTAATTATTCGGTATTCGGCGGTTCAGGGGTAAGCATAGGGAGGACGTTTAATATCAGCGGCGATATGTTCGTGAACGGGAACACTGTTTTTAACGGATCCGGAACGGCGGGGAATGTCTATCATCCCGCCGGATATACAGTGAGCGGGGGTGGCACTGACGCGGGGGTACCAGATCCCTCGCCTCAATTACCGACCTTGGATACAACATACTATTCCGGACTGATCAATCTGGCAGCAAGCTACCCGACAGCGAACAGGAACTTGACGGGGACGGTGAATCTTGCCGGCGGGGGTATTTATGTGAACGGAGATGTAAGCACGGGTTACGGGACGACAATAAACGGCCCGGGCGTGATAGTGGCAACCGGAAAAATAAGCACGAACGGGGCGAAAAGAGGGAATGCCGAGAACATAATATTGGTTTCGGGCACCACTATGTACATTGAGGACTCAAGCCTTAGCAATACCACATTTTTCAGCTCCAGCACTGCGTCTTTTGCCCGCGAATTTACAGGGAATAAAACAGTTGTGCTTGCCGTAGGGAACATCTCCACGGCAGGAAGTATTACCCTGGGTGGACTAATGTATTCAAAAGCAGGGCAGGTGAGCCTTGGAGGTACCACGATCATACGGGGTTCAATGGTAGCTGCAAACGGCGTGACAGCTACGAAGGGCGATATTACCATAATTCATGATGCGACCCAGCTGCCAGGAAGCGCACCGGTCGGTTTTTCCGCAAGCGAATCAGCGCTGAAGAAAGGCGTATGGAAAGAATATTGAGGAGATGGTTGATATGAAGAATAAAGGCAATGTCCTTCTTGTATTCATAATGCTTGTCGGTTTATCAATGATAATTTTCACGGTTATCTCGATGATATCAATGCGCATAAGAGAATCCGGAATAAACACTGCAGACTCGCAGGCTTTTTACCTCGCGGAAGCAGGCCTTAATAAAGCCGTCTGGTATCTTGGGACCCCTTCAGGCCAGGGAGGAAAAGGGAGCGATTGGAGAGGCGCCGTGATCGAGGCATTCGGCGATGGGACGTACAGTGTTACCGTTATCAACACGGCCGTTACTTCGAGGGTGCTTATGATCTCTACTGGAGAGGCAAAAGGATCAAGAAAAACGGTGAGGCAGATAACCGCAATGGAGTCCTATCCCGAAGCCTTTGATTACTCGATATTTTGCGGGAACAGCAACCTTAATGTAACAGGAAGTTCGGTCATAAACGGCGATATGTACGTGAACGGCAACACGAGCTTTGTCGGGGATGCATCACTTGGCAACGGCGAGGTATATCATGCCGGCGGATATGCCGTTACAGGCAACGCTACGGACGGCGGGCCCCTTGAGCCGCCTCCTTCAATGCCAAACTTCAGCACGACCTCTTATGATGAGAATATCACTGCGGCAGAAGCTGTGGCACCCGGAAATGTCACTTACACAAACCTTACGTTAACCGGCAATACGATCTATGTTAACGGCAACGTGACGATAAGCGGCACCGGAACAATAACGGGCACGGGGACGATAGTGGCGACAGGAAATATATTGATCCCGGGGAGCCCTACAGGAGTAAATTCCCAAGTGACGTTCATTTCCAAGGGAACGACGGACCTGAGCGGGAGCGCAAACCTTCCGCAATCAACGTTCTATTCAAGGGATAGCATAAAAGTCACAGGCAATACGGATCTTCAACTTGGAAGCTTGATCACATCCGGCAACCTGGAGTTCACAGGTAACATGCAATTTTCCGGAATGGCATATTGCGCGGGAGAGGCGAAGATAAGCGGCGACATCAACTTTGAGGGAAGCCTTGTAACAAATTCTTTCAAACACATATCCGGCAATCCCACCATCACATACAACGCGGAGGCGCTGCCTGCAGACATCCCGCCAGGATTTACGGGAGGGGATCCGTCGCTATTGAAAGGGACATGGAAGGAAATATGAAGGCCAAGAAAGGGAACATCCTTATTGTTTTTATAATGCTTGTCGGCCTGTCCTTCATGGTATTCTCGATAATAACGGTCATAACTACAAGCGTTAAAGATTCTGGGATAAGGACATCAGAATCGCAGGCATTCTATGTTGCGGAAGCGGGGCTTAACAAGGCGATATGGTACCTGGCAACGCCAGTCGCATACGGCGGCAAGGGCAGCGGATGGAGAGGAACGGCCACGGAGTATTTTGCTCAAGGGAATTACAATATCTCCGTCCAGAACACGGTGGTACAGGGTGAGGTCCTGATAATTTCAGTTGGGAGCGTAAAAGGAGTACATAAAACGATAATCCAGCTTGTCAACACAGAGTCTTTCCCGGCTGCTTTCAAGTATGCCATTTATTGCGGGAACAGCGGTTTATCGCCTACGGGTGATATTAATATTTCCGGAGACCTTTTCGTGAACGGGAACACCACTATGGTCGGGAATTCTTCCGTTACGAACGGCAAGGTTTATCATACGGAAGCATATTCAGTATCAGGCAACGCTGCCGACGGCGGAGTCCCGATCCCGATCCCTTTGATGCCTGCGCTTGACTCGTCGTATTACAACGGACTTATTGCAACTGCAGCGAATGTGGCTACGGGGAGCAGGACTTATACGAACCTCAACCTTAACAGCGGGATCGTTTACGTGAACGGGGACGTTACCATCACCGGAACGGGATCAATAACAGGACCGGGGATAGTTGTCGCTACCGGACAGATCAAGATAACAGGCACTCCCGTGAGCGACGGCTCAAAGATATTGTTCGTTTCGAACGGAGCGACGGAGATAAGCGGAGGCGCTGTACTGCCCAACTCAACGTTCTATTCAACGGGGGATTTCAAAGCATCGGGTACGACAGCGGTCAATGTGGGGAGTGTGATCACGGCGGCGGACATCAAGATGACAGGATCAATGGACTTCACAGGCCTTATTTACTGCAGCGGAACAGCAAGGTTGTCAGGAAGCCCCAGGATTTCGGGAAGCCTTGTGACTAACTCCTTTGATAAATTGACGGGTGCCGTAAGGATCACTTATGATCCTCGGGCTCTGAAGGTCCCCCCGATCGGGATAGAGCGCGGGAAACCCAATCCTATCAAGGGGTCCTGGGAGGAGCAATGAAGCCGCTTGATCTTATCTTTACCGTACATTGCCACCAGCCGGTAGGACAATCTGACGAGCGGCTCAGGGACGCATATAATAAGGCATACCTTCCTTTCATTGAGACCTTCGAGAAATATCCTACAGTAAAATTCGCCGTTTATTACAGCGGCATAATCCTTGAATGGTTCTCAAAGAACCATCCCGAGTTCATCGAGAAGCTGAAGATGCTTGCAAGAAGAGGCCAGATGGAAGCGCTGTCCGGGGGATATTATGATCCGATATTGTCCTTGATAACCCATGAGGACTGCGTTCAACAGATCAGGCGCGAAACGGACTTCATAAAAAAGAACTTTCTCAGGGTGCCCCAGGGCGCATGGCTCACGCATTCTGCCTGGGAGCCCCATCTGCCAAAAGCCCTGTCGGACTCCGGGATCGAATATACACTGGTGAACGATCACCAGATGATGCAGTCAGGCATCAGCGAGGATGATATGCGCGGCTATTTCATAACAGAAGAGCAGGGGGTGACGCTCAAATTATTCCCAATCAACAGGCCGTTGAACAGGCTGATCCCTTACAGCTCCCCCGAGGAAACCATAGATTCTTTAAGCGCGATTGCAAAGGAAAGGGGAGGCGGTCTGGTTGTGTTCGCGGATGAAGGAGAGAAGTTCGGAGCTGTCCCCGGAACGAACAAGTGGATGTATGAGGACAAGTGGCTTGACCGGTTCTTGGGAATGCTGGCGCAGAACAAGGACTTGATAAGGACGATGACGCTTTCGGAATATGTTGAGGAATATCCGCCTGCCGGGCGTGTATATGTCCCATCATCATCAAGCGACGCTTTTAATGACGCGACGCTCACCGCGGAAAAAAAGGCAAGGTATGAATCTGTGGCTGACGAGATAAGGTCATTCGGAAAGCAGGATAACTATCATGAATTCCTGGTAAAGGGCGGCTATTACAGGAATTTCCTGAGGAAGTATCCTGAAGCGAACAATCTGCATAAGAAGATGCTTTATTTATCGCAAAAACTTGAGGCGCTTGAAAAAGGCAGGCTTCTGGGGCTTTCTTCAAAGGAAAGGGAGGAAAGGATCGAGGAAGCAAGGATCAACCTGATGATGGGGCAGTGCGCGATCAACTATTTCACGGTAGCAGACGATGGTGCTTCTTGGGATGAAAGACGGGCGGCTCTCTATGAGCACCTTATCAAGGCGGAGGTGCTGATGGACAGGCTGGCCAGGGAAACGCAGAAATTCATTGAAGCAAAGACGATAGACTTTGACAAGGATGGCTTCGATGAGGTGCTGGTCAGCGGCAGCCTTGCGAATTGCTATATTGCACCAAACAGAGGAGGCTCGATATTTGAGATAGACCACAAAAGCAAATACATGAACCTGTTGAACGTTTTTTCGAGGTACAGGGAGGATAAAGGGGAAGAACAGATCTATGATGACCACCAGAAACTCTCTCTTCTGGACCATTTTTTGCCGGTTGAGACCACATTCGAGGATTACAGGTTATCCGCTTATAAAGAGGCAGGAGACTTTATTGCTGCGCAGTACACGCCGGTAATAAAATCAACATCAAATGAGGTGGATGTAAGGTTAAAAAGGAAAGGAGCGGTCTTTTCCGGCGCCGAGCAGAGCGAGATCGAGATAATGAAAACGATAACGATGATATCAGGGCAGACCCAGATGAACATAGATTATGTCATAAAGAACGTATCGATGACCGCAGCAAGGAACATCTTCGGTGTGGAACTTAATTTTGCTTTTGACGCTCAAGGCTATTACCTGTTCGACGATATAACAAAAGCAAAGTTCACCAGCTACGGAGAAGCGAAGAACATAAGCAGCGTCAAATTAATTGACGAGACAAGAGGCGTTAGTGTATCATTGGAAACAGGGAATTTAAGTTCGGTATGGAGATATCCCATAGAGTCGGTTCACCGCAAAGGTGAGGACATCGAGCGCAGGTTCCACGGGGTATCGGTCCTGCTGCTAAAGCAGGTCGATATAGCGCCGGGGGGCGAATGGAAGACAAGTATCAGGCTTAATTTTGAATAAATAAGGAGGGTAAACGTGCCAGAACTAAGAAAAGACCCGATATCGGACAGATGGGTCATCATAGCGACAGAGAGGGGAAGAAGACCTGACGATTTCAAGGAAACAGGACGTGCAGGAGAGGTGACAGCGGCGAAGGGATGCGTTTTTTGCGAAGGCAGCGAGTCGAAAACGCCGCCGGAGCTGGTGGCCGTGAGGGAGAAGGGAACGAAACCGAACGAGGCAGGGTGGTCCGTACGGGTCGTTGACAACAAGTTCCCGGCACTTCAATCCGAGGGCGAGGTCCACAGGAGCGGAACTGGTATATTTGACCAGATAACGGGCATAGGCAAGCACGAAGTTATAATAGAAACGCCGAGGCACGGCGAGAACCTGGCGGAAATGCCGCAAGAACACATAGAGAAGATACTGTGGATCTACAAGAACCGCCTGATCGAGCTCGAGCAGGACAAGAGGTTGCGGTACATCCTTATATTCAAGAATTACGGAAAGTTCGCCGGGGCTTCCCTCGAACACGCGCATTCACAGATCATTGCGACCCCGATAACACCGAGATATATCAAGCTTGAACTTGCTAACTCAAAGGAGTATTTCCATGAGAAGGAAAGATGCATATTCTGCGACCTTTTGAGGCAGGAAATAGGCGACGGAACAAGGATCGTAACTGAGAACGAGTTCTTTATAACGTTCACGCCTTTTGCGTCCCGTTTCCCGTTCGAGTTCTGGATACTGCCAAGGCACCACCAGCATAATTTCTCGCTGATATCCGACGCCGAGCGCCAGCAGCTAGCGAAGCTGATGAAAGAAACAATGATACGCCTTAAGAAAACGCTTAACGACCCGCCGTTCAATTATGTGCTGCATACTTCACCGAATCCGACCCCAAGACCCGGAAGGCCGGATTATTGGGGAACAGTGCAGTTCGATTTCCATTGGCATATTGAGGTTATACCAAGGCTGACCAAGCAGGCCGGCTTTGAATGGGGGACCGGACTTTACATAAATCCGACATCCCCGGAAGAAGCGGCGAAGTACCTGAGAGAAGTTGAGATTTAAACGAAAAGGAGGGGCAAATGCGTCAAACGACAGCATATATTCTAATTGAATCCTTGCCGGGCAAAGCGATAAACCTGGTAGACCAGATCAAGCAGATAAACGGGGTCAAGACGGTGCATTTGGTGACAGGTCCTTATGACGTGATAGCCTTTGTGGAAGCGGCTGACCTGAAGTCACTAGGGGACCTTATCGTGAAGAAGATACAGTCGACGGGATTCGTTGCGCGGACGCTTACCTGCGTTACAGTCGAACAGTAGTTGTCTTATTGATCTCTTTTTTGTGTGCCAGCTTGTTTATGGCGTTTATGTAAGCTTTTGCGGAGGACACGATCACATCGGTATCTGAACCATGCCCCGAGTATATGTTAGTCCCGTCGCTTATCCTCACCATCACTTCTCCAAGCGCATCCGTGCCGCCGGTTATTGCCTGGATCATGTAATCGACAAGCTTGATCTTGACCTTTGTCAGCTTCGTTATGGCCTTATAGACGGCATCGACGGGACCCGCGCCGGTCTCTTTGGTCTTTATCTTCTTCCCTTTATGGGAAAGCTGGACGGTGGCCGAGGGTCTTGTAACGGTTCCCGACCTGACGTCCATTGATATCAAACTGTAGGTCTCGGGAATGACCATCACCTCGTCGCTGACAAGCGCTTCAATGTCCCTGTCTGATATGTCCTTTTTCTTGTCAGCCAGAGCCTTGAATTCAGTGAAGGCCTTTTCTATCTCATCCTTTGAAAGATCAAATCCAAGTTCTCGGATCTTTTTCGCGAAAGCCGCCCGCCCCGAATGTTTGCCGAGTACAAGCTTGGATTCAGTAATTCCTATTGATTCAGCGTCCATTATTTCATAAGTCCTTTTCTCCTTTATTATCCCGTCCTGGTGTATACCGGCTTCATGTGCGAAAGCGTTAGCGCCAACGACCGCCTTATTAGGCTGGACTATCATGCCTGTCAATGTGCTCACAAGCCTTGAGGTCTTATATATCTCTCTCGTGTTGATCGCTGTCCGAGCATTGAAGAATTCCTTCCTCGTCTCAATGGACATCACGACCTCCTCAAGTGAAGCGTTGCCTGCGCGCTCGCCTATGCCGTTAATACAGCATTCCACCTGTGCCGCGCCTGCAAGGATCGCAGCAAGCGAGTTGGCCGTGGCGAGGCCGAGGTCATTATGGCAATGAACGCTGATGTCCACCTTGTCGATGTTGGGAACGTTCTTGATTATACCTTTAATGAGCTCGCTGAACTCGCTGGGGATCGTATAACCGACGGTATCGGGTATGTTGATGACGTTGGCCCCTGCAGTTATAGTTGCCTCTATGATCCTGTAGAGAAACTCAGGGGCTGACCTGCCGGCATCCTCGCAGGAGAACTCAACATCCGGGCAAAGGCTTTTTGCGTGACGGACCATGTCGATAGCGATCCGGAAGACCTCCTCGGGTGATTTCTTCAGCTTTTTTTCCATATGTATCGGGGAGGTAGCGATAAAAGTGTGTATCCTTGGTTTATCCGAGAACTTCACGGCTTCCCAAGCCCTGTCAATGTCCTCTTTCCTTGCTCTTGAAAGGCTGCAAATGACAGGACCTTTCACGTTCTGGGCAATTGTCTTGACGGCAAGGAAATCGCCCTCCGAGGATATGGCAAAGCCGGCCTCGATCACATCAACTCCGAGCCTTGCAAGTTGCTTGGCGATCTCAAGCTTTTGGTCGGGATTAAGGCTTGCTCCGGGAGCCTGTTCGCCATCCCTCAATGTGGTATCGAATATCTTTATTTTTCTCATCAATATCTCCTAAAAAGTGTGCAATATATTATCATAAAGGGATAATTAACGCAAATGAGGGGAGCTATGCGGCTTTCTTTTTCTGTTTTACTGGCCTCATTTTAGTGGTGAGAGCCTTCGGATATGCGAACTTTTTCCATCTTATTTGGGTAAGCTTATATTGCCTGTTGCCCGTGTTCCTCATTTGTTCTCGCCGCTTATTGATACGTTCGGCACAAGGAGTGAAGGGGATCCTATGTTGCCGAAGAACTCAAGGTCGGTGCCGATATCCTCGATACTCGAGAGGAACTCGATAAGGTTGCCGGCTATCGTTATACCCCTTACCGGCTGCGTGATCTTGCCGTTCTCGATCATGCATCCGATGGCTCCTATGGAGAAATCGCCTGAGATAGGATTGATCGTATGAGCACCGATGACGGACTCAAGAAGAAGACCGCTAGAGACCTTGGACAAAAGACCGCTGTTCTGACCGTTCTTTATGTGAAAGTTGCTTGGGCCTATCGTTGGAGGGGTCTTGAAGGACATCCTCACGGAGTTGCCGGTGGATGAGGCGTTCAATTTCCTTCCGTTATAGTGGTCGCAAATGAAGTTAAGAAGTATGCCGTTGTTTATCAGAATGCTCTTTTGGGCAGGGGATCCTTCCGCGTCAAAGCTATAGGACCCGACTCCATGCTCGATCGTAGCATCGTCGATCAAGGTGATGATCGGTGAGGCGACCTTCTTTATGAGCTTGCCGGCAAAAAGCGATTTTCCCTTTATGACGGATTCCGCTGACAGTGCCGGGAAGATGGCGCTGATCATCATGGATGCGGTGAAAGGGGAGAACACGACGTTCATTTTCCCGCTTTTGATGGGCTTTGAGCCAAGCATCATCACGGCCCTTCTTGAAGCAGTACTCCCGATGGATACAGGATCGATCCCCGCATATTGACCGCTTGCCTTGAACCATTGAGCTGACTCGGAAAGGCCGCTATCCTCAGCAACAACATCCGCGGAACCAAAGAACATGGATTTCCTGTATGAGGCATTCACTCCCTTTGAATTGACCAATGTGATGCCTGAAACAGATTCGGAATAATTTACCTTCTCGGTCTTTTTAATCTTTTCGCTGTGCTCATAAGCTGACTTTTCTATCTGCAGGGCGATCTTGAGCTTTTCGCCGAAAGCGATGACATCAGCAGACCTGTCGTATGTTTTGACTTCAGGGACGCGGGCCGGCGATTCCGGGAAATCGATGAACTGGTCAGCATGGGTATTCCTGCTGTTATGGATAGCGGAGCCGATAAGCTCGCTTATGGAATCGTCGTCAAAAGAAGCTGTGTATGAAAAACCAAGCCTGTTATCCTTGATCACTCTTATACTGATGCCTCCGCTTGATATCGTATCCGAGGATTCAAGCTTTTGGTCCAGCACATCTATGCTGAGAGCGTTTTCCTGGGACACGTAGACTTCTGCTTGGTCGGCTCCAGCCGATAATGTTCGCTTTAATACCTGTGAGGCGAATTCCCTGTCGATCATTGGCATTGTACGGCTGTTATGGCCACAACATTTACGATATCGTCGGCGCTGCATCCGCGAGAAAGGTCGTTCACCGGCTTGACCGTACCCTGGAGTATAGGACCGAGCGCTACGGCATCTCCCAGACGTTCCGTAATTTTATAGCATATGTTCCCGGCATCGAGATTAGGGAATATGAGCACGTTCGCCCGGCCTGCCACGGATGAACGTGGCGCTTTTATCTGGCCGACCGACCTTACCAGCGCGGCGTCGGCCTGAAGCTCCCCGTCAACCATCAGCTCTGCTCTTTTCGATCTCACGATCTCTGTGGCTTTTACGACCTTATCGACGCTGGCATGCTTGGCACTGCCTTTTGTCGAGAAAGAAAGCATTGCCACTCGGGGATCCCTTCCGACAAGCGACCTAAAAGAATCGGCGGTGCTTATCGCGATATCTGCAAGCTGCTCGGAGGTGGGTTCCGGAGTAACGGCACAATCCGCGTAAAAGATTATACCGTCCGCGCCAAAATCCTTCTTGGGCGATATCATGGCAAAAAAACTGGATATCCAGTTGATGCCCCCCTTTAATCCGACGCATTGAATGGCGGCCCTGACGGTCTCGCTAGTGGGATGCGTTGCTCCCGACACCATGCCGTCCGCGCTGCCATCCCTGACCATCATCGCCCCGAAGAACCAGGGTTCATTTGACAGTCTTTCTCTTGCGGCATCGATCGTGGTGCCCTTTTTCTCCGTTAAACGGCTATACTCCACGCAGTATTGCCCGAACTTATCGCTTTTTTGCGGGGTTATGACCTTTGATCCGGAAATGTTTATCCTGTTATCGCTGGCCAGCTTTTCGATCGCTTCATTGTCACCCAGCAGGATCACGTCGGCGAGGTGGCTCTTAAGTATGATCTCTGTTGCCTTAAGTATCCGTGCGTCGCCGCTTTCGGGGAGCACGATGGTCTTGTTGATCCGTCGTGCTTTTAACCAGATGCTTTGTATGAAGTCCAATAGAAAATACCGATCCTTTCAATGTTATACAACAAATATATCACCTTGCCATTTCCATTTCAATAACGAAGGGAGAAGTATCAGAAGGGCGGTTCTTTTGAAAGGTCATTTTTCGGGGCAGGTGAAAGGTTGATCATGTATCTTTCAAGCTCCTTCTTTGTGAGAACGTTCCTTTTCTTGAGAAGATCGATAAGCTTGAACCATACCTGATATGTTATTTCAACGTCACCGATGGCTCGGTGCCTGTTCGTGACCTCTATGCCGAAGTAGCGAGCTATCGTATGAAGCTTATGATTATCGAGTCCCGGGAGGAGCTCTCTTGACATCGCGACAGTGCAGATCACGGGATTCTTCACGTCCCTGTTAAGCCATTTTTTTGAGCTGTTCTGAAGGAAGCCGACATCGAATTCAGCGTTATGGGCGATGAGGATCGATTCGTCGATGAAATCAAAGAATTCTTCAAGGACAGGCTTTATGTAAGCTTCTCCATGCAGCATTTCGTTCGTTATGCCGGTCAATTTCGTTATTTCGGGCGATATCTCCTTGGAAGGGGAAACAAGCTTGTTAAAAACACCCTTGATATCGCTGTTCTTGATGCTCAATGCGCCTATCTCGATGATCTCGTCCTGCGCGGGATCAAGGCCGGTCGTTTCAAGGTCGAAAATGACGTATGCCAGCTTTTCAAGTTCGCCGTATTTTGATTCCAGGGCCTCTCTGGCGCGGCTGAGGAAGGAATATTCCTTCTCAAGCCTCAGGAATTCCTCATCTTTCAAGAAATCTATCATGATGTTTACCTCTAAGGTACGATCAGGTCGTATTTCCTTGAGCCAAGGCCGACCTTTTCGGCGTATTTGAGCTGAACTTCCCAGTTAATGCCGGGATATATAGACCTGAACTTGTCTTTATCGGTGCTTTTATAGGAAGAATCCTGGTGCCATTCGGAACGGTTCACAAGATCAACACTTGCCTGGTCGATCGCGACCGGATCAAAAGATGCAAGCACGCCGACATCTTTTACGATAGGGGGATCGTTCCAGGCATAGCAGTCGCAATTCGGGGAAACATCGATTATGAAGTTAAAAAAGGCCATTTTTCTTTTTTTATCCTTCCATACACCGTAAAAGTATTCCACTATCTTTTCCTGCACGGAGTCGGGCGTGCCTGCCCAGGAGATCTCTATTGCTCCGTAATCGCAGCTTGCGACGCATTCTCCGCAGCCAAGGCATTTACCGTGATCGATAACGGCCTTTTTATCGATCAGTTTTATCGCGGCCGTAGGGCACCACTTGACGCACTCCCCGCATCCGGTGCACTTTTGCCTGTCAGGTTTTGGCTTTACGTCGGAGTGCATCATCTGTTTGCCAGAGCGTGACCCAAGGCCCATACCGACGTTCTTCAGGGCGCCTCCGAAACCGGTCAGCTCGTGTCCTTTGAAATGTGTCAGTACGATCATTGAGTCCGCTTGCACGGCGGCAGAGCTTATTTTCACGTCCTTAAAGTGCTTGAGGCCGACATCAACCCTTATTTGATCTTTGCCTGCGAGCCCGTCAGCGATTATGACGGGAATGCCCATCTTCTCGGGCGTATAACCATGAGAGTAGGCGGTATTAAGGTGACTTACAGAATCAGAGCGGGAGCCCTTATATATCGTGTTCGCATCCGTAAGGAACGCCCTGACGTCTGTCTTTAATATCCTATCGATCAAGGGTTTTACGATGGTCGGCTTGAGGTATGCATTGTTGCCAATTTCCCCGAAGTGTATCTTGATGGCAGCAAGTTCATTCTTTTTCAAGAAGGCCACACTTAAACGGTCAAAAAGATGTTTTAAGTTCTCGGCCGAGATATCCTCGGATTTTAAAAAATGGACTTTCGAGCTCATTTGTAAGCTTCGGGCTTCCGTTCAAGCAGCACAGGCATGCTTGACCTGACCTGCTCGATCCTTTCAATGTCTATTTTTTCGACGAGCACGCCTTCTTTGTCATCCATTTCGCCAACAATTTCGCCGTATGGATCAACAATGAGGCTCTTGCCGAAGTACCTGGTTTTTTTCCCGCCCACCCTGTTGTTGCCGATCACAAAAACCTGGTTCTCTATTGCCCTTGACTTTAGGAGTATCTCCCAGTGATGCTCCCGCGGCGTTGGAAAATGAGCCGGGCATATGATTATTTCCGCCCCTTTTAGGGTAAGTGTCCTTGCGGTCTC
>Ga0315297_10000107_pt1 | contig 41671 bp, 78 predicted proteins | sample YL17G15_0_MG_FD_203628 | JGI IMG/M metagenome (GOLD analysis project Ga0315297, IMG submission 203628) | Sediment microbial communities from Yellowstone Lake, YNP, Wyoming, USA - YL17G15_0 | ecosystem: Environmental > Aquatic > Freshwater > Lake > Sediment | place: USA: Wyoming | collected...
GCCGCCCGGTCCTAACCTTATCGTGACGGCCATACCACTTCTGAACTTACGATTCCATGACACTTCTAGACAGGACGGCCGTATCGAGACTATCCTAGACGATCCGCTTCGCTCCTTGACCGCCACACCGTGACTGGCCCAGGCGCCGTTGCCCAGACCATCCTTGACGGCCCGGCCGCAGCATGCCCGGCCGCTCCAAAACAGGACACCCAAACCGTGACGGCCTCGCCCGGCCATTCAGTGCCCCGCGACTCCTAGGCCCACCATGACGGCCTCGCCATGACACTCCTACCCTATCCAGGACTCGCCTCGACGGCCGAACCTCGACAGGAGACACGCGGACGTTCCCAGCCTCACCGTACCTTGACGGCTTCGACGGGACAATCCACACCCGGGCGGGTGCTACCGAGACCTGCCCTGACGGCCTGTCCGTTCCGAGACCTGCGTATCAGACCTTCCGATCCATGACGGCCGAGCCCTGCCCGACCACGCTCCGAACTTCCAATCCATGACAGCCGGGCCTAGACAAGACGTGCCTCGCCTTGTCCCTCCAGACCGCTCCTCGACGGCCGTACGCCTCCTTTCCAAGACTATCCTGTACGCCCAAACCAGGACGGCCGAGTCTTGCCGCTACATTCCGAGGCCTTCCTGGACCAACCGATCCTCGACGGCCTGGCCCCGACTGGCCCAGCCAAGCGCAGACCCGGCTCGCCACGAACAAACCACGACAGCCACGACGGGACAATCCGCGCGCGACCGATCTAAACTAACCGAGACGGCCGAGCGGCGCCTGGCCCTACCAACCGAGACAATCCCACCGCGACGGCCGCACCGCGCCATACCAAGACTTTCCGTGACAAGCGATCCACGGCTGGACGGCCTTATCTGGCCTAACCTTGACACTCCCATCCTGGTCTACCATGACGGCCGAGCCCGGACGCCCACGACTGGGCTCTCCAGGCGGTTCCGAGACGGGACGGCCGCTACAGCTTCACGCCGGCCAGCTCGAGCTGGTGGCGGATGTCGTCGATCTCACCCCTCAACTTCTTGGGCTCGAGGAGGCGCCTCCGCTCCTGGACTACGAGACCCAGGATGGTCTTCCGGAGCGGCTCGAGCTCCCGGTGGACTTCCCAGCGCTTGCACCAGGCCTCGAGCTCGTTCAAGGCCGTGTCGACCCTCTGGGAGCGGAAGTCCGGGTCGTCGAGCACCTTGTCGTGTCTCTCGAAGACGTGGAGCTTCCGGCCCTTCTCCTTGATGATGACGCTGACCATGGCCCGGGCCGGGGTCTTGCGGCCGTCGTTGTCGACGACCGTGACCCGGATGACCGCGACGAGGGTCCGCGCCTGCTGGAGAAGGTACTTCTCGGCGGCCTTCTCCTTGTTCCATTCGAAGTAGTCGTGGAGCGGGGACTTCCGGGGACGGGCCTCGTTGACGATTTCTTTGGCCCTCAGTCCGCGCCCGTACTGCTCCTCGAGCCGATTGAGCTCTCGGGCGTACCGGCGGACCTTGGCGACCGGGATCGCGGGGAAATCGGTGTGGTAGTCATTCATCATCCTGGCCATCTCTTTCTTTCCTTCCTATAATATAAAAAGGTCGGAAGGGGGCGGGCGGACATCGCCCAACCCCCTTCCGAGAAGGTGTAGGACGTTTTAGGCGCCCTGGCGCGTGCTTGCTTGTTTGTTTGTTTCGACACCCATCCCTTCCAAAGAAGGGATGCTACGCTCCGCTTCGCCTCACGGCGAACATGCCGAACTGGCCCTTCTTCTCGGGCCGCCACTCGCAGACGCCCACGTGGAAGCCCGCGTTCTCGAGCAGGTTGGCGATCTGGGCGGCGTTGAGGATCCTGCGGTTGTAGAGGATCTTGAGCTTCGTCGACCACTCGGTGAACATGCCGCGGTGCCTGATGTCGGCGCTCTTGTTGGGGAAGTTGCCGACCCGCACCACGTCCTCGCGCATGTAGAGCTTGTCGTACTTCACCGGGGTGAGGAACCCCGAGACGTGCACGGCGCCGGTGACGAGCGTCATCGGGGTGTCCAGGAACCGGCAGGCGCTGATCATCGCGTTCTTGAAGGCCGGCGTGGGAATCCCGAAGGTGTCCTTTATGAACGGGATCGCGTCGCCCATCTGCTGGTCGTTGGTCATCTGGACGAGCTTCTTCACTGGGAACTTCTTTCCCGGCATCAGGTAGAGCGACCCCTTGAAGCACTCCCAGGGATCCTTCTTCTCCCGCTTGATCCCCGCCTTGCCCATCTGCTTGTCGAGGATCGCCTGCTTGGACTTCGCGGAGAAGTTGTTGACGATGAGCGGGGAGGTGCCCACCACCTCGATCTCGACGACCGCGGTCTCGATGGCCGGGATGACGACCGCCTCGATCTTCTTCTTCCCGCGGCCCTTCGGGCCCCGGACTTCGGCCACTTCGGCCTGGTCGCCGTTCCCGTTCGAATCGGTCTCGACTTCGTTGACGACTGCGGAACCGCCCCTACGACGCATCGGGTTCGCCATGAATTTGTCCTTTCCGAAAAAAGAAAATCCATTTGAAACGCCGCGACAGGAACCGTTTTTACTTGTTCTGGTGTTTCGACCTTCCTCCTCTTAAAATGGTCTTGGATGATCACGGAGCTCTTGCTGGACATCAGGGTGGCCCGGGGGAAGAATTCCGAAGTAGCCCTGGCCCTTCTCGACTCCGGGTGGGGGAAGAGCATGATGGGGCCGGGGCTCGCCTCGAGTCTGGGAATACGTATTCCCCCGAGCGCCTCCGCCGACTATGTTCGCAGCTACGTCTTCGACCGGCTCGAACTCCTTTCGCCGGAACCGGACAGCAAGACGATGTGCTCGATCGGCCCTGTCATGATCCAGGTCTCGGCCGATTACCGCATGGGGGACCAGCTCGTGATCGGGTCGGACCTCCTTTCGCTTCTGAAGGCCTCGTTCGATTACAAGAGATCAAACGAGGCTTTCGACTTTACTTGCCCGGTCAAGATTCCCCGGCCGTTCCTGAAAAACGGAGTGATCTGCCCGAAGCCCGTTTCCATGGGGACGGCCGTCCGCTTCATCCGGGGCTCGCGCCGTTTTGTAAAGTGGGCGGAATTCGATACCGGGGCGGAAGTGTCTGTGATCGGCGAGGAGATTCCGAAACTCCTCGGGTTTCCGCGCCTGAGCCGGCTCGTCCGGTCGATCACCCGGATCGCCGGACGAGGGAGTCTGGCGAGCGCTTTCCGCGTGCCCGTGGAAGACATCGAGTTCCTGGACAAGTCCGGCAGGGTCGTCTGTCGGACAGGCCCCACCTCGGTGACAACGACGACGGCCTTCCAGTCCGGCTCGGTTCGGATCGGGCGCGACCTCATGAGGGCCCTGGACATCCGGTTTGACTTCTCGCCGGAGGCGATCTTCCGGTGCATGGGGAAGTCCGGGTGCGGCACCCTGAGGAAGTTCTCCCGCCGTTGGGGCACGGCCTAGGCCTTTCCGCACTGGGGGCACAACGACGTGGATTTCCGGTAGACGAACCACTTCTCCCGGTAGAGCCCCTCGTCGATTTTGTAGTCGTACTTGAGGAGCCCGAGTTCGGGGATCTCCTGGATGGTCTTCTCGACTCTTTCCATGAGATTCGTGACGATTCCCAGGCGGATGAAGAGCTCCGTCATGAGCTCCAGGCCCTTGAGGCCGCCCGAGTGTTCGTCGACGATCTTCAGGATTTCCTCTTTCAGTTTCTCCATCCCGTTTTTCCTTTCAAAGCGAGTTCCTTGGGAATGACAAAGACGAACCGGGAGTCCTTGCCGAGGATCTCCCGGATCATTTTCTCGACTTGGCCCGGATCGAGGCCGCCGAGCCCAGCGCCCACGAGGGGGACGACGATCTTCTCGATCCCTTTCTCCTGGGCGAGCTCGGGGAGCGCCGTGAGGCCGAAGCAAACGAGCTCGGCATCCGCAAAGCCTTTCCAGGAGATCCAAGGGGCGTCCCAGTTGAGGGGCTTCGTCGGCATGAAGATGAGCGGGCCGTCGGGGTAGGCGAAGATCCAGTGATGGGCGAGCGTAGGGCTTCCCTTGTTCTCGATTCCGGTGTCAATGATCGCCGACGCCATGTTCCGCTGGGCTCGCCCCAGCCACGCTTCGCACTCCGGGTAGCGGTACCGGGCCTGGAGGGCCAGGCCTTTCCCCATGACGTTCGTCCCGTCGGATCGCCATCCGATGTTGACGGGAATGACCGCGTGATACCCCTCTCCCACGAGGCGCCAGATGTCGCCTACGTAGGTTCTCACACTGGGTTCCTTAAAAAATCTGTTGTAAACCCGTGGGCTTCGGCTCCGGCGGATATTAGCCCGGGCGATGTGCCACGTTCTCATCTTCTTTCCTTTCGACTTGTAGCTCCCGCCCCGGGAGGATATTATAAACTTCGATGACGAGGTTCGCGGTTCTGGGCCCTCCCGGATCCGGGAAATCGGTCCAGGCCCAGCGCCTGGCCGAATGGCTCAAGGTCCCGGTCGTTTCGACGGGCGCGCTTCTTCGGAAGATCGACGATCCCGGAGTCCAGGCCGCCATGTCGCGCGGGGCGCTCGTCGACACCCGGATCGTCTCCCAGGTGATTGCTCGGGAACTTTCGAAGCCCGAGACGGCCTCGGGGTTCGTCCTCGACGGGTCTCCCCGGACGCTCCGGGAGGCCCGGATGATCGAACGGAACTGGCCGCTCGATCTCTTCATCCATCTCGATGTCTCCCAGAACACTTCGATCCGTCGGCTTTCCGAGCGCCAGGGTGGCCGCCGCGACGATTCTCCGGACATCATCTTCAGGCGTGTTGTGGACTACCCGGCGATGATCGCCGAAGTCCTCTACTATTACCAGTGCCTGGGGAAGCTCTGCTGCGTCCCGGCCGAAGGGATTCCCGACGAGGTGTTCGAGTTCGTCAAGAAGACGGCCACAGGAATGAGATGTTGTCTCCGCTACGAAAGAGTTGGTAGAATACGGGCATGATCGTACACGAGCGCGCTTCCATCAGCTCTCTTGGACAGGGAAGCGTCCACGATCGGAAGCTCGGGCCCGTCGTCCTTGTCCCGTCCTGGAAGGCGGCCCGGGAAGTCCTTCGTGCCCATCCCGGGCAGCATCCCCGGTTTTTCCTGGGGGAGGAGCAGAGCGATCCCATTTCCCGGTTCTTCGACGCCGTGTCGAATGCCTACAACAAGGCCGAAGAGGCCTTGGTGCCTCTCGACAAGCTTTCGATCTCGGACGCGGACATTGCGGCCATGCGGATGGTTCTCGGTTCTCCGGACAAGGACGGGAAATATCCGGAAGGGACGGGGTTCTGGTGGTCCGGACGCGCCCGGAAGGAGTGGGAAGCGATCGTCGAAAAGGGCCTTCTTTCCGACAAGGAGATCAACGACCTTCTCCTCGACATCCTTGTCCCGGTGGAGCAGGCGCTCGCCGAGGTGGCCAAGAAGGCCATTGCGAACAAGGACATCATCCATTCTCTTCTCGACTGGTTCGGCAAGCTCGGCTCGGGTCTTGTCGCCAAGACCGAGTTCTTCGGCTCCGAGAACTGGAAGAAGATCGTCGAGACCTACAGGACGATCACCGAGTACAATCGGAAAAACCGCGAACTCGTCCTGAATATCCAGGCCCTCAATCCGTCCCAGGAGATCCTGGCTCTGGTCTCGGGAATCGACGGAGACCTCAAGAAGACCGAAGTCTTCCAGAAGAACATGGAGGTCTCGATCCAGTCCAAGGGCCTCCCGCTCGACGAGGTCAAGAAACAGGCCGGGCTTGGGTTCGTCCACCTGCTGGCGGCAGGGCTCGTGAAGGTGGGCATCGGAGCTACCGTCGCCACGGTCGTCGCCTGGATCATCTGGATCGTTGCCAGCCTGGCGTCCTATCCGCTCATCGAGTACATCCTCATGGGCACCTGGCCCAAGTGGCTGAGGATCAAGGACGCGGCGGACCGCGAGAAGCTCCGGGAAGAACAGAAGAAGACCGAGACACTCCGCCAGAAAATCAGCCAGCTCGAGCAGCAGGTGATCATCGCCAACAATGGGGCGAAGCTGGCCGAGAACACGGCCGACAAGTTCGCCAACCTCTGGCCCAACATCCTGACGTCCAACAAGGTGCAGGACGCCAAGGATCGTGGCCTTGTGGAGGCCGGTCAGAAGACGGCGGTCTACGTTCTTCCTCTTGTCCTTGGAGGAGCGGCTCTTTTCGGGATCGGTCTTCTTCTGATGGTGAAGAAGAAGTAGGGGGACTCCTGCTCCGCATTGCGGCCATCGTCACGAACTACAACGAGACCATCTTTCTCCCGCACTTCATGGCCTACTACGCGCCCCGCGTGGACACGGTCTTTCTCATCGACAACGAGTCGACCGACGACTCGGTGGAGAAGGCGATCCGGGGATATTCGAACGTCGTCGTCTCGTCCTATTCGTCGGACGGGAAGTTCGACGAACAGCTCAAGCAGAAGACCCTTCACAGGAAGCGGGCCGAATGTGCCGGGAAGTACGACTATGTCCTTCTTCTCGACAACGATGAGTTCGTCGTCCCCAAGGGAGGCCGCCTCATCCGCGAAACGATCGAAGCGGCCGGATCTCCCGACGTCCTGGGAACCGAAGGGTGGAGCGTCTTCGGTTATCCCGGGGATGCCCCGTATGATCCGTCAAAGACCCTTTTCGAACAGCGCCGCTGGGGGCTTCCACAGGACTACTACTCGAAACCCATCGTCTGCCGTCCCGGGGCCGGCCTCAAGTTCAACCTGGGGAACCACATCATCGAGAACATTCCGGGATGCCGCCCGAAGATCGTTCCCTTCTGGCTTTTCCACTACAAGGGCTTCGACGAGGAGATCTCCATTGCCCGGACCTTGAAGCTCGTCTCGAGGCTCGTGTACTGCCCGGGACATACCTACTTGAACATCACCGAGAAGGACTTGCGGCTCCGTTTTCACAGCGAGAGAGATCGGGCCAAGCCGATCCAGATCGTGCCGGAGAAGATCCCCTAGGCCTTGGCTTTCCTGACGGCGGTCAGCATCGCCTTCGACAGGGCCAACGCCAAGCTCAGATCCTGGTCGACGACCAGGTCTTTTCCATCCGGAAGAAAAATCTCCACATCCCATCCTTCGCAATCCCCATGAAAGGCGAAGGAATAATCGCGTTCCATGAGTTTGTTGGTCGCCTCGAGAGCATGGGCGATGTCCGAAGAGGGATGGAAGGGTCGGCTCTTTCCAAGAAAGTCGGCGTCCATGAGCACTTCGGTTCCACCCTCGGGCCAGACGGCGAAGATGGGAAAACGGGTTCCGGCAAGGATGGCCTTTTCGACCCACTCCTCCCCGCCCGCCTGGACGGTCGGCCAGCCCATGATCTCATTGGCGATCTCGGCGTCGAGATAGTTGTTCGGTTTGATGTCCATGATCTTTCCTCCAGGCTTGGGGATGACTTGGTTTCTTAGGACTTCTTGGCCATGAGCTCGGAGCGGATCTCCATGAGGATCTTCTTCATGCTATCCCTATCCTCACCGGCGGATGCAGTCGGAGGAATTCCCGGTAGGTCGCGACCTTTCGCTCCGCCCGCGCCGGGTCGGCGATGCAGAGGTCACAAATCGCCCGGCGCCCTTCGCCCACATCCACCCTCTCCTCCGGTGGAACCACACGGGGGTCCATGCAGCGGTCGCACCAGGGATAGGGAGGAAAGCGCGAGGGCCCGCAGGCGAAACTGATCGCGAAGACTCCTTCCCGACCATCTGCGGGGTCGATCATCCCGTCCGCCAGGGCCTTGCACGTCATGGGCCAGGAGATCACGAAGATGTCCCCTTTCTTGATAGCCAAAAGGGAGGACACCTGCCTCCAGCCGTCGCCATCCGCGACCCAAGCCGGGTCGAGCCCTTGTGGAGGCGCGCCGAAAGGCCCCGCAGCGAGCGCCGCCGTCGCGAGAGTTCCTTTTATGAAGGTGCGTCTATCCATGGCTCCTCCTTTATTTTTGGCGGGCCAGTATGCCGGAGGCCCCTGTCCTCTTCTGCAGATCTTCCGGACCGACCATCGGACTACGACTTCTTGGAAAGCTCGGTGCGGATCTCCATGAGGATCTTCCCGAGGTGGTTCTCCCCCACCCCGTTGCAAACTCCCCAATAAGAGTCCCGCCACACGTTCCCCTCGACGAGATTGCTGTCTCCGGTCTTGAGGAGCTCCGCTTTGAGGTCGGCATGGCGGGTGAACTTCTGCCGCACGAGATCCTTCATGACCCCGATCTTGATGTTGTCCCAGTCCGCCCGGAGGGTGACCTTCTGGCCGCGCCGCTTGGCGACTCCTGGCGTCGGGGCTTGGCGGACGTCTTCTCGTTCCGCCTTGTTCTCCGTCTTGGCGGCCTGGAAAGCGTGTTCGATCGAGCCATACTCGACGCCGTCGAAGGTGATGGCACAGCGGTGAAAGTTCGAGAGAAACTCGTACTTCCCCTCGAACATCGTGACGGTTGAATTCATATCGCTCCTATTTTTTGGTGAACTTTTTCATGGCTTCCATGGCGGGAAGAAGTTTCTCTTTGGTCATCTTGGCGATCTCCTCGGCTGCCGAGCAGGTCGCCAGGACGGAAGTGAACCATTCGATGGGATCGAATCCCTCCGGGACGCTGACCTTGGGAATCTCGGGGATGACGATGAGCGGCTCCGGAGCGGGCAGGCTGTCCACCAGCGGGGCCAGCGCGCTTTCTGCGGGAACGGGAACAGGAGCCGGAACGGCTTTTGGAGCAGGCGGTGGTGGTGGCGGCGGAGCGGCTGCGGCCACTGTGGGAACAGCTATGGGGGCTACCACCGGAATAGCTTGCCCGATTGGAGCAGGCGGTGGAGCGGGTGGGGCCACCGGAGCCGGACGCGGCGGGGGAACCGGCTTTTCTTCGGGGAGATCGGGCCGGAGCACATCTCCCAGGAGATCGTTGTACTTGAACCCGAGCTTGGTCAGCACCTGGTGGGCCACACCGTCCGGCTTCTTGAGCATCCCGAGAAGCAGATGCTCGGAACTGATCATCTTCTGGCCGATCTCTTCCGCGATGACGTTCGACAGGTCAACGACCCGCTGGGTTCGCTCGGAGAAGGGAAGGTTCCCAACGGCATGGATGGTTGTGGATGGAGCGGCCGGATCCAGCTTCTCGATCTCGTCGATGATGGTCTTGAGGCCGATCTTCCGGCGTCGGAAGACCTTGGCGGGAATTCCGCTGCCGTCGTCCACAATCCCCAGGAGGATGTGCTGCGGTTCAAGGAACTGACTCCCATAGCGCGCGGCATGCTGCTGGGCAAGGTTCATGACCTTCTGGGCGCGCGGGGTGAACTTCTGTAGCATGGGTTCGGGCCTCCTTGGATCACTCTTTATAATGCCATCCTTTTCATTCTACCGCAATCCTAATGAAATTCATCGTAGGAGTTCTCATCCCTTTCCGGCGGCCGGCTGGAGAAGGGTTTCCGATCGTGGAGCGTTCGGACTGGCCCCTCCGGAGGCTCGCTCCTGCTCTTCTTCCAGGTTTTGTAGCACGCCGGACACCAGCCGAACGATTCCCGCTCCCAGTCGACGTTGGCGGGAAAGGTCGTCTCGGCCCCGCAGTTCTTGCAGCGCGGTTTGACCTTCTTCATTTCTCCTCCTTGGGCTCGAGCCTGGAACGGCCTTCATCCCAGCCTTCGACCGTCTTGAGGCTTTTGACGAACTTGACGAGTTCGCGCCGGGGATCGTTCTTCACCAGGTCGTAGTTGGTGAGGAAGTATTTGACGATCTCGCAGAACTGGTCGGCGGGAATGGCCGCGTCGCCTGGGATATTGAGGAACAGCCCCGGTGTTCCGAGGCCGGTCACCTCGGTGGCTTTCACATGGCCTTTTGGGCTTACCAGTTCGCCCTTCCTGTTGAAGTCCAGGCATTTGAAGAGAAGGGTCATATTCGTCTCCTGAAGGTCGTCCAGGTCCGGCCCTTTCGGGACAGACTTGGTTTTTGTTGACCGATCCCACTCCTAGGGAACCCAGCGGTCATTTCCATTTCCATTATGGGGCGGATGGTTTTCCTCGACCAGGCGGCGCTGTTCGCCGGTCTCATCGAGCATGACCCGGAGCGCGATCTCGAGGGCCTTCATATAGTCGATCCGGCAGAACCCTTCTCTGGAAATCTGGGTTTCGGCCCGGTCGATGGCGTCCGAAAGGGCGAACGCGACGGGTTCTCCGACTTCCGAGGGGATGGACTCCTGCATGAGGCGGTTCCGGTACTTCTCAAGGGCCGCCAGATGAATCTGCTCGATCCTCTTTTCGACTTCGTCGTCCGGCGTGGCCATGGTTGTTTCTCCTTGCTTCGTCAAGAAGCTTGAGCTGCTCTTTGAACTCGCAGACCCCGCAGCGGTAGCCGCGGGGCCTCTTCGGGAGCCGGGGCAGCTCACTCCGGCATCTTCGGCACACAGGATACGGCGTATTCATGGATTAGCCCTCTCCATACAGCTACTCCTCTATCTTGTCGTCCGGCTTGGGCCGGACGTTGGCGCAGCGTGCGATGATCTCCTCGAGGCTCTTGCCGCAGAAGGGACAGAACTGCCATCCTCTCCGGAAGGCGCCATGGATGCTCCGACTGCAAGAGGGACAGCATTTCATCTTCAACTTCTGGGCGTATTTCTTGATGAACTCGGCGATCTTCTCCTTCCGGAGGACGTTCCATCCGCGGCTCCCGGGCAACCCGGGGACTTTTTCGGGGACGAGCTTTCCCCTGTGGATGAACCCATAGACATCGTTCTTGGAAATGCCGATGATGCGGCTGGCCTCCCCGACCGTTACGGCTCCCGGGATTTTGTCGAAGATGAAATGGTTACTCCCGTCCTTCCGAGTTCTGCGGGTGAACTCCTCCAGGTTCTCGGGGGAAATGAAGATCCGGGACCTGCCCCCGTGCTTCTCTTTGAACCCCTTCAGGTGCCCGTTCGAGAAGTGGATATAGAGCGCCTGGCGGGTGACGCCCAGCTTCCGGGCGACCTCGGCGAGGGAAATAAGTCCCCTGAAGTGCTCTTCCTTCTTCTTGAAGGCGGCCTTAATGGCCTCGAGGGTCTCCGGCGAGAGGTAGCGGCCTTTCCGGAGCCCCGGCGTGAGAATCTCCAGCTTCTCCTCCCGGATGACCCGCTCCACCTGGAGGACGGATTTATCGAGGATCCGGGCGGCCTTCTGCAGGAGGATGAGGCCTCGGACGTCCCTCTTCTTCCGGAATTCCTCGAGCGCGCTCCGGAGGATGAACCACTGCTTCCGACCGAAGCCCAGGCCGCACCGGACGGACTCGATCTGGCCGTCTGTGAGGTACTGGTAGAGATGGACGCGGTTCATCCCGAGCTCCCGCGCCGCCTCGAGCGGCGTCAGACGGTCCTTGTTGGAGGCCGCCTCCGCCAGTTGTCTTGTCTCGTTCTTGATCCGTTGGACTTCCTGCTCGGGAATGAAAATCATGTCGTCCAGGCCGACGCGGAGCTTGACCGACCGGATCTGTCTCTTCATGGCATGATAGTAAAGAGTCGCGACGGAGACTCCTGTTTCCTCCGAGGCGTCGCGGAGCGACTGGAGGTTCTTCAGGTCGGCGGGGTTCTTGGCACCTTCGAGAAAAACATGCCGGATGGCTTCCTTCCGGCTGATGCCCAGCCGTTTCGCTTCCCGGCTGATGGCCTTTCCGCTGATACTCATTTTTCCTCCTCAAAGCACCGGGCCGATGTCGGGCCCGCGGTTCCCTTTCTTCTCGTTCCATTTCTTTTCCAGGAGCTCTTCGGGGACTTCGAGGTCGAACCCGAAGGGCTTGACCGCCTTCCCGTCGTCGAGATCCTTCATCCACTGGACGGCTTCCGGAGGAAGCTGGATCTCGAAGACCAGGCGGTCCGACTTATACTGCCGGAGCGCCGGATGTCCGGGCCTGGGCGGGATCCAGGTCTTCCAGTCGAATTCGTAGAGCTGCGCCCAGCCGTCCGAGGTGATCTCGACGTATCCGCCCGTCCGGGGGCCGATGGCGTAGGCGAGCGGGCAACAGCAGGCCGTTCGGGGGGTTCCCGCCTGGATGTGGAACTCTTCGACCTCAATGTGCAGTTTCTTCATCCGGCTTCTCCTTGACCGCGATCTGGATCGAGACGTCCATGTCGATCCCCGGACCGTTCAGCATGGAGCTGAGCATCTCCATGGCGGTAGTCAGGGCTTCCCTGGCGTCTTCAAGGCCGTTCCGTTCCTTGATCAGTCCGATCGTAGTCGACAGGATTCCCGCGGCGGCGACCGATCCGAATCCCACGACTGCCGCGGGAGGGAACCCGTCCAGGACGTTGGGATCTTCCATATTCTCCGAGAGGTAGCGTCCGGCGCTCTCGGCGTATTTCCCGCCGATCTGGATGGCCTCCTCGGTGAGTCTCTGAAGATCTTCGTCGGTCATGTCGTTCTTCCTTCCAAAAGGGGCCAGTGATATACTACAGAAAACCTGTATTCGGGGGTGCTATGGGCTCAGAAGAAGCGGTGGATTATTCCCAGGGGCTCCCTACGCCCAGCGTGGGAGGCATCGGCGACACCGACATCAAGTCCATTCTTTCTTCGATCTGGCCGATCGGCCTCATTGCGATCGGGATCGTCGCCGTCAGCTATTTTGCGGGGGCGTTCGAGAGCGCTGGAATGGCCGGCCTCGGAGGGCCCCGGCGGCGGGGCCGCAAGATGACCCGGGAGGCCAAGGCTTTCCTCCACCACAAGATCCGGACGATCATCAAGGAAGGGAAGCCCCAGGCCCAGGCAATCCGGATCGCTTTTGAGATGGCCCGGAAGAAGGGCTACAAGGTTCCTCCTTCTCCGAAATAAGGGCAGTCGTCCGATGGAACTTGCATTGGGTGCCCCTCCTAAACTTCGGGAACTGCCGATCTTCCAGAATACCCCAGAGCTGGAGATGCAGCTCAGGCACAAGAAGAAGGTCGTCAAGGCCAGGGCCATTCTCGACACGGGGGCGGCGGACATCTACATCCCGAAGGACATCGTGGAGAAGCTGGGGATCAAGCTCGACGACCTCGACCGCGGAACCCGCTTCTACGGGGTCAAAGGGGGAAAGACCAGCTATCCGTTCGTTTTCGACGAACTGTCCATTCCAGCCGCGCCGGGATGCCGTCTGAGCCCCGTCTATGCCCGGACTTCGAGGATCGACCCCGTCGGGGCCATCCTTCTCGGCCGGCCCTTCATCCGGTCGGCCGGCATGAAGATCATGTTCGAGAAGTTCAAGAACACATTCAGGCTCATCTGCGCCCGCCGGGGCATTACGGCTCGGGAGACCCGCAGGCCCCTCCAGTTCGACGACCCCAAATCGATGTTCCGGCGGTTCACCCTCAAGGTTGGGGAGAACTCCATGACGGGGCCGTGTTACGTCGATACCGGAGCGACCGTCACCCTTCTTCCGCTGTGGCTGGCCCGGGACCTCGGGGTCCGAACCCAGATCATTCCCCAGAGGGCGGGAGGTGCGGCGGGAAGCTTCACGGTGCTCATTGGGGAACTCGACGAGATGGCCCTTGAGGGGACGTCCTGCGTCCACTCGGGCCCCATTCGCGCCCTGATTTCCCCGCACGCCGGGTTCCCCATCGTGGGGGTCGATTTCTTCCGCGCCACGGGAATGACCCTGGATTTTGCTTCCGATATTCCGAAGATCACCTGCTCATTGAAGGGGAAACCATGATCACATCGGTGCATTCAATTTCCGATTCTCCAGGTGTGGGTTTGGGACAAGGTTGGCAGGAGCATTTGAAGAATCTTGAAAAACTTCGTTCCTTTGCCATTGCCAGTGGGGCGGCCGTAGCCTATGACGGCGTGGCCGAGTTTCTTCCGAAGAATCCCGAATACGACCGCGCCATTACGATCGGAATGGCGATCTCCTCAGGAGTGGCTGCTTATTACGCCCTTCGGTTTGTCAACTCTAATGAAATCTACTCGAAGTGGGCGTTCTTAAATAGATATGCTGTTTACCCCACGGATGAGGTGCGAAAGGATCTCAGGACCGCCGGGGGCACTGTTGCCATCATCGCCTCGCTTGTGGCGCTTCGGGCCCTTGTGGAAGTCTTCAAGAAGACCCCGACGAGGGTCACCGCTGGATCGATTGCCCGGGAAATATTGAAGGGAAAGCCATGATCGTACGCGAGAGAAAATCCCTTGGCCGGATTTCATCTCCCATGGCGTTTCCCTGCCTGGATCCGGCGTACTGGCCGAAGCCCGGGGAGATGATCTCGAACGGCGGATGCCCCAAGGCCTATGACAGCGAGGTGGGAGACCTGGGGTTCGACATCGTTCCCAAGGCCGTCCAGGAGAGCATCGAGAACGCGACCGGGGCCTTTGGCAAGATCCCGGTGGTGCTGTCGCTCCTCGGGGTCGGGGGCCTGGTGATCTTCGGCTCGGCGGTGCTTCCGTCCGATCCCAAGTGGCTGAAGTATGTCCGGATCGCCGGGATCGCCGCCGGGATCGGGGTCGGGTATCTCGGAGCCCGGACGGCCCTCGCCGCCGTCAAGGAGGCCACGAAGCCCGAAGGGGCCGCTCCCGGGGCCGGGACGGTTGCCGTCCCGGAGGCGGACAAGGACCTCAACATCAGTGCCACCAGCGCCTGGGCCTGGCTGGGAGCCCCACGCCTCGACTTTACGATCTACAACAAGGGTCCCAAGGAGCGGAAGTTCACCATCCGCGCCAAGAACTACCTTGGGAAGGATCCGGCGACGGGGAGTTTCGTCTTCGGGTGGCCCGACCGGGAGATGACGGTCCCGTCGGGCGGGAAGACGACCGAGGAGTTCTACCTGGTCGCGGAGCACATCAAGTCGGTCCCCGGCGAGCGCTCGGCCATGTTCGAGATCTTCGATAAGGAGACCGGTAAGCACGTGACCAACTACCCGGTGAGGTTCAGCTTCTAGGATGGAAACCCTCGAATCGGTCCGGCTGGCCAGGATGAGCTCCGATTTGGGAGATACCATCTTCTCGAGTCTCTTCAAGGATCTGGCCAAGAAGATGACCCAGGAGGCGGCTCCCCAGGTCTCCCAGGTCATTGCCGAGGAGCGCACCCGGATCGCCGACGCCCTTCTTAGGAGTCTTCCCTTCGCGGCGGGCGGCGCGGCCCTGGCGGTTCTCGTCTCCCAGCTCGCTCCGCCCATAACGGCTCTTAAAGCCGCCGGGTATCTCGCCTCGGTGGGTCTTGGCGGGATCGGAGCCTGGAAGACTCTTTCCGCCCTCAAGACGGCTCCGGCAGCCCCTCCGGCTGCGGCGGCGCCTGTTTCCAGCAGCTTCAAGCAGTACATCGACGAGGCCGTCAAGGCGGCGACGGACGAAGCGGAGCCCCGGGCGCTCAAGATCCTCCAGGATGAGAAGGCGAAGCTGACCGAGGCCCTCAAGGCGGGGCTTCCCTGGGCGGCAGGAGCCGGGGTCCTTGCGGTGGTAACGGCCCTCTTCATGCCCGACCTCCGGCCCCTCAAGGCGGCGGGATATGTGGCCGCGATCGGAGCTGGAACGGCCGGGGCCTGGATTGCCCTTGATCGGTTGAAGTCCTGAACGGTACTATTGTTGTAGTAACGGAGGTAGAACCATGATCGTGCACGAAATGGCGGATCTCGGACGGCTGGGTGCGGTGATCAACACCCTTCCGCTCTACGCGGACCTCGACACCGATGTCCAGGCGGAGCAGAAGACGTTCGCGGAAGAGGACGCGACGCGTTTCAACGGGATGGGGGCGACGATCAACACCCTTCCGATCTACGCGGACATCGACACCGATCCCGAGGCGACCGAAAAGACGTTCGCGGAGGACGATGCGAGCCGCTTCATGGGGCTCGGCGGCGGGGAAGAGTCGATCTTCTAAACCGCGGCCATGAACGCCAGGGAAGTCCTGATGCTCGGTCGTCTTCTCGGCAGGGAAGACGGCATGCTGGCCTTCTTCGGACTGGGGGACGAACCGAACCCGGTCGACATCCTCAACCAGATCGAAGAGGCCAAGAAGCACATGCAGGTCGCCAGCCAGCCGTCGGTGCCAGGCAAATCGAAGGTCGACGAGCTGACCCGGGCGATCGAGATCCTGTCCTATATCACATTGACGTCGAAGAACCCGTACCTGCTCAAGTCTACCCGGCGTTATCTCGATGCGGCCCGCAAGGCCCGGGCTTCCATCGTAAAGGCCCCCGCTCAGCCGCTCTCGGTCGAGGCCCAGGAAGCGCTCATCGACTTCCATCTCCAGAACTTCGAGAGGCTCGCGACTCTCTGGAAGAAGCACGGGCGGACGATCACCTCGTTCGTCGACTTCAAGAACCTCCTCCCGAAAGTCGCCGAGATGAGCGCCCGGCGGCTGATGGAAAGGGGCTTCACAACTGAGGAGGCCCGCTCGTCGTTCGGGCTTACCCAGGAGGACATTGACCGGGTCAAGAAGTCACACTCGTTCAAGAAGGCCCAGGAGTCGCTCCTCAGGACAGGAATCGAGCAGAAGCTGTCCGTTCTCGACAAGCTGCGGTCCGAGGCGGATCTGTGGTATCTCGAAGACCTGTGGGGAACGATCGACAGGATGATCACCCGGCTCGAGGACAAGGATCCTTTCCGGGGCGCTCTCGCGCGCTCCAGTGCCATGAGCCGGAAGATGAGAAGCCTTGGATAGGAAAAGCCATGAGTGAATGCAGGGGTCTTGCCCAGGTGAAGCCGATGTCGCTCGTCGCGCTCAAGGCCGATGAGATCAGCCGGGTCCGCAAGTGGGTTGAAGGGCCCAGCCCCCTGAATCGTGCCCAGGGCTTCATGAAGAGCGCCTTCCACCAGGTCGCCGAAGGACGTCCGGAACCCGCGGCGAAGCTTGTCATCTCCGCGGCAGTGCTGGCCGGGTTCGGCTACAAGGAGAACCCGGAGCTCGCCAGCCGGATCATCGAGACGGCGCGGCGGGTGGTTCACCATGCGCTGGCAGCCAAGACGAAGGCAGCGGCGGGTTTGGGGATGTGGTTCGTTCCCACGGCGAGCAAGGCCAAGGCGATGGAGCTGGCGGCGCGCCTCTCCGTCCAGGGCCGCCGTGGCCTTCCCGCCCTTCCCACGGAGCGCGAGGGACAGCCCGGCGTGCTCGTTCCCGACATTTCGATCGTCGGCATGGCTCCCGTCAAGGACATCCTGGGTCGACGCGGGATTCCCGCCGCGGGCGAGGGCCTTCCCGACGCGGAAGCCAAGGCGGCCGAGTTCGCCATGCAGATGGAATGGCCGTCCTTCCGGGAAGCGGCGAGAGAGGCCTATTCCCAGGCCGTCGAGAGGAGCCGGGCGGCGGCGGTGGCCGGGCTTACCGACCTCTTCTCCCCCTACCAGCTCGACTCCAAGGGCACGATGTGGGCGCTCTTCGGCGGCCTTGGCATGGGCCCCATGGAGCTCACCCTGATCCAGTGGATGGACGAGGAGAAGCAGAAGCTTCTCCGTTCCAGGCGGATGGGAGACGAAACGCGTGCCAGGGAGCATGAGAAGATGATGAGCTGGATCGCCCAGGAGATCCGGTCGATCAAGGAAGACGAGGGAGGGGGGCGGCTCTTTATCAACCCGTGGACGGGCGAACCCGCCTAGGAGGATTTATGTACGTTTTCTCCAACTCTTCCATGGGTTCCGATGAAGGCCTCTTCGGTCTTGGCCAGGAGGAAGACCAGAAGAAGGCGATGGAAGAGGCCCTGAAGGCAGGAAGGACGGCGGGCGGGATCGAGATCATGAGCGCCAAGGTCGTAGATGCCGAGGGAAACCCAGTTCCGGACGCCCAGGTGACCGTCCTCGCGGATGGCCGGCCCGTCACCAGGATTGACGCTTCGAATGGCTACTATATCGGAGAGAGGATCTCGTTCGGCCAGCCCACCTCGAACTGGCAGGCGCTGATCGACGCCCCGGACCGGATCCCCGTTCCGGCGCCCGTCTGCAACACTTCCCCGGACGGGAAGGCCTGGTTCCCCTGGACTTGCGGAGTCCTGGAGAATCCCATCCGGCTTCTCAAGTCCGGGGCTGATACCGCCCTGATCCTGACCGTCGTGGGGGCCCTGGTCATCGGGGGCCTCGCGGCTTATTCCATCTTCCGGGCCTCCCTCAAAGGTCGCCTGGTCGGTGGCGGAAAGGTCATCTGAGGAGGAGCCATGCGGCCTTCTGCTCTCACGCTCCGGCGGCTCCGGTCCATGCGGGACGAAGTCCTCCACAATATCCGTTCCCACTGCGCCCAGGTCTACAAGAAGCCGAAAGACGCTGAGATCTGCCGGTCGGCGGCCCTCATCGCCGCGGCCGAGATCGCTGATGTGCTCAAGGAGAAGTACGGGATCGACATCTCCCCGACGGAGGTGGCTGGGCTCACGGGAGACCTCCCCTGGAAAGAGTTTAAGAAGCGTCCCCGCTGGCCGCATCCGTCCTACCGCTGGGAGCGTGCGCCCGAGGAGCCTTTTGCCGTTCATGAGGATTCTCCCCAGGCCGGGATCGCGATCAACGTCCTTAAGGAGGCTCAGGAAGCCCAGGCCCACGCCCTTCGGCTCATGGGGGAGCTCAAGGCCGGCGAGGCCATGGATCTGCTCCGGAGGGCCTTCCGCAGTGCGACGGCCATCTCCTTCATCTCCGACGATCCGAACATCAAGGAGATTGCCGCGGAGACCGCCCGCCAGATCGGGAAGAACCTGGCGGCCTTCAGTCGGGTGACCTTGGCGGATCTTTCCGGTCTTTGGTATTGAAGGAGAATCTCATGCTCGTCCCCAATCTTGGCGACCTCGGTAGGCGCCCCGGCCCGGGTCCTCGGCCCCGGCCTCGTCCCGGCCGTCGCGGCGGGTACTACCCCTACCTCTATCCGCCGGCCTACTACTATCAGCAGGTCGAGGAGCCCAAGCCCAAGTACGCGATCATCAACCCGGCGGGGAATGTCGTCGCCATCGTCACGGGAATGCCCACGGGACTTCCGGCGGGGTATACCGCCCGCCCTGCGACCGTTGCGGAGGTCGTGAAGGCCTCCGGCGGGGCCATCTCGGGCCTGGGAGAGGGCGAAGAGTCGCTCTTCTAGCCTTTTCGAATAAATAGGGCCGGTTATATGGCGATCAGAGGGCCTGGAATAAAGAAGGACGACTCCCAGGTCATCTTCTGCTCGCTGCGCGCGTCCTGGGGCATCCTGGCGATCGGGGGAGGGGACTGATTGATGGAGCTCTTTAGACCGGTAGCCAAAGAGGTAGATATAGACCGGCTGGTGACGAGGGCCATGTCACTCAGAGGAGGGGAGACCAACGCCCATATCGACCTCGTCCTCTGTGCCGCGTGCTGGCTTGAAGCTAGGGGATTCTCAGTGATCTTCCGGCCTTCATTCTGGCTCTTCGGAGGCGGTTATGTTGTTCCTGATGTTTATGGAAGGTCGTTGACGGACTGCACGAACGCCATTGCCGAGGCAAAAGCGAGCAGATCCGACGTCTATTGCTCCTTTCCGAAGTATAGGAAGCTTATCAGGCACAGTCGTGGTACTTGGAGCCCTATTGCAGAGCATCATTTTATTATCGCTCCGAAAGGTTTGGTCGGAAAAAGCGAAGTTCCTAAACTTTGGGGTCTTCTTGAAGTTAAGGGAGACCATGTCGAGGTCTTGGTTGCTCCCACCCGGGTTGAGTGTAGGATGAAGGTTCGTAACAGGACGTCGGGTGTAGAGTGGATCAAGGAGAAACTTTTTCAATCAGTCTAGGATGAAAAAGTTAGAGAAGTGTTAGATTCAAGAAGGTGAAACCCCTATAAGGGGTCTGGATGGCCTCTAGCTCTGCTATATGAAGGAAGGGCCTGGAAGGCTCTAGGACGCGCTGTTTCGATGCGGAAGGCCCCCCTGGACAAGGGGAAAGTGAAGAAGAGGGCCTAGAACATGCGGGAAGTCACGATAATCATCATTAGAGTGAGTCGCGGCGATGTCCGGGGCCTGGAGGCCATCGCCTGCTACGGGTACAATAGGTCGAAGAAGGGACTTTAGAGGAGAAGAACATGCTTATGCTGGGTCAGGAAGACAAGACGGAATACTGGGGGACGACACCAACCGATAAGATCAAAGAGAACGTCTTGGCCCAGCAGAGGGCCGAAGAAGAAGCCAAGGCCAGGATGGCCTCCGAGAAGAACAAGACGGTGGCCTTCGTGGGTCTGGCGATCCTGGGAGTCGTTTCCACACTCCTCGCCGGTTCCCTCTCCAAGGTCGAGAAGACGAGGACGACCATCCGCACGGTGGGGCTTGTCGCGGCCGCGGTGGGAATCACCGCTACCGCTATTCGTCAGTAGGGAGAATCCCATGTCGAACTGGCTGATGCGGCTGGGGACAGAGGGACTGAGCTTCCTCAGCGCCGGTCCGGCGGTCAAGGCCAAGACCCAGACCCAGGACATCCTGCTTCCCTACGATAAGGAGGCCGTCAAAGAGGAGACGTTGGCCCTCCGGAAGGCGACATTGCCGCTCGCTCTAAAGTTCGTCAAGAGAGGATGGGAGAGGCTCCACCATACCGATGACCGCCATTGGGTCTTCGCGGCGATCAATGCTTATGCGGCCACCAAGCTCGCGGCGGCCGCCTGGAGGAAGAACCCAGCTCTGGCAACCCGGATCCTCCGGACTGCCTACAAGATCATGGTCATGGCCAGCCTCCAGACCACCCAGATCGACCCTGTGAACACACCCAACGGGATGGGCATGGCAGAGATGCTGCAGAAGTGCATGATCTGCGGAAAGGTCTACGGAAGGATATCCGTTCCCGATGACGATCCCGCGGCAGGCCAGGTCTCTCACGGCTTCTGCCCGGACTGTGCGAATGATCCCAAAGTCCAGAAGGAATACGGGCTTCCGGGCTTCCTTGGCACGGCTATCGCCGCGAACTGGACACATGACAGTCGTTTTTAAGAGAAGATTATGCTCGTGATCGGCCAAGCCTTGACCCCGGCATCTCTTGTGGAAGCGACCAACGGGGACATTGCAGGCCTGGGGCAGGATGACTGGAGCGATCCTGCCGCCCTCATGATCCGCACGTCGGCGGCCGTCTTGAGCATCGCCTTGATCGGGGGTTCTTTCGCCTTTAAGAACGAGGATGCCAAGCAGATCATTCGCGGGATCGGGATGGTGGTCGGCGGCATCTCGCTGCACATGTGGGTTCGTTCTCTCATGATGCGATGCACCAGGCGTAGTAATGTGTAGTTCATAGGAGGAAGACCATGTCGAGCGGGCTGATGCGGCTGGGTTCCCTCGGTGTCCTTCCCGAACGGTCGTCGCCTCGCTTCATGCTGGAGTACTCCATTCCCTGGTTGAGGAAGGCGACGATGTACCTTAAGGCCGGAGAGTTGTACCCCGCTATGACTTGGGCCGAGACGGCGGCTGAATACGCGATAGATTCCTTGCATGTGTTGAAGGAAAAAGGCCCCAAAGATCCCATCCAGCAGGCGGAGGCCTTCGAGAAGATCACCCAGGTCATCACCAGGGCTGGGGAGATCCAGGTGGAGGCCTGGAAGAAGATGTCCCCGCACGAGAAGGTTCGGACTCTTCGGACTGAGGCGAGGAGCTTGATGCAAGGAGGAAAATATGAAGACGCCGTCCTCCTCTACAAGACGGCGCTCCTCCATTCCCTGTCGGCGGATACGCCCGTCAAGGAGATGGTGCTCAAGGACCTCATTATCGCCAAGGCCATGATGTCGGAAAGGGATCCGCTCCTGGCCCTCGAAGGTCTCGGGCAGTTCTTGGGGATCATGGCGGGCACGAGATCAGGGCCGCGGCCGTCGCACCGTCCGGATTGGGAGGAGAGCGAGGAGAGCAAGAAGAGAAAACCGCGCCGTCAATCAATGAGATATTCGATGCTAAAGAATTTTATACTGACGCAGCCCCCGGATGTGCTCCGGTCCACATTCTTCCCGGATGATGATCCCTCCCAGTGGATCGAAGGTCTTGGCCTTGACCCCTGGGGGGATCGCTGAAGAGAATCCGATTTTGGGCGTTTAGGTTCGCATGATAATCAGGCTTATAGTGGATCAGGGCTGAAAAGGTCTTTTCCTCTCTCTCCTTGCCAGGGGGCCGGCGGAATGGGAACCGCCGGCCCCCTCGGTTTTCACGGGTCACCTGGGCGTTTCGGGTGCCTCAGTACATCGGGTGCAGACGATCCGCCCCGGTCCAGGTGAAGTACTTGAGATTCATCCTGCCGGTGACGACGAACCCTTCCGCTCCGATCGGCACCGGCGGCATCCCCATGATCACGAGGCTCATCTTCTCCGTCTGGATGGCCGTCTTCGAATCGTCCAGGAAGGCCACCGGGGCAGGCGTGGCGGAGAGGATCTTGCCGACGCTCACTCTCCCGATTTCCTCGGGAGGCCCGCATCCGACCAGGGTCGCGAGCAGGCCAAGACAAACCAGTTTACGCATCGTTTTCCTCCATGGCGGATATTTCCCCGATCTTCGACATTTTAGATCCCCGTGGGCTGGGGATTCGCTTTGGGCTCCGCGATGCTTACTCCTTCCTTGAGGCGAACAGACCACCCTTCGGAAGAGCCAATCCAAGTGACCGCCTCGCGCTTCGCCGAATCGATATCGATCTGTTCGATCTTGGCCCCGCAGAACGGGCAGTGCTTGACCGTTCCTCCCGCCCCAGTCCAGGTATTACCTTCGCGGTCATCTCTGCCCAATATTCCAACCTTACCGCCGCAGAATCCGCCATGGATATTCACGGAATTGTTCGGGTCCAGAAGGCGTCTCATGCCGGAGCAACACGGCAAATACGCGACCCTTTCACTGTAGTCGGTACCATCGCACTCCTCCTGGTTTTTCTTACACGTGCATGGGCTGGTAACTACGATGATCTTCACGTCTATCCTCCTAGATTCCGCTACCTTGAAGAGAGCTTCGACGTCGTTCGAGACCAGGATCTTTATGCGAGTTTAGTTCTTCCTTCCGGCGAGTCCGCGGAGGTAGAGTTCGAGCGCACTCCCGACTCCCTGCGCGAATCCCGCGCTTTCGGTGCCGTCGCCGGCATCCCCGAACGGGTTCTTGTAGACGTCGGTCCCGCCACCGAGAACGGTCGCCTCGTTGCGGAGCCAGGGTTCCGCGTGTTCCATGACGAGCTTGGCGGCCAGCACTTCCTCCTCGGGCGGAACCGACCAGTCGTGGAAGTGGACGACCTTCTTGTCGTCGACGTCGAAGCAGATCCGTCCGACCTTCTGGGCGGTCTGGGAATGGCGATGGGCGATGACGTAGCGGTGCCCCGAGAGATGCCCCTCGACCAGGATCGCCCGCTCCTTGGCCCACTGTTCGTGCTGCTTGGGGGAGAGGAAGGACAAGAGTACCTCGGAGGCGGGGCCGATCGCGCCGGGCTGGCACTGGGGACAGGAGGGCGTCGGGCGCTTGACGCTGGCCGCGGCCGCCTCCTTCCCGCCGCTTTCCTCCTTTTTCGCCCGTTCCAGGACGGTTTCGATGTCTTTCAGGGACTTCGAAGTGGCCCCTTCCACGACTTCCATCTTGCCGCTTGCGAACTTGACGGCGGTGAGCGTCCGGTCTTTCGGGCGCGCGACCCCGATCAGGGCCTTTGAGGCTTTGGCGATCGACACCCGGATCGGGAGGTCTTTTGCTTTGCCGGAGTAGGGCTTCCCCTCCTCGGGAGGTACGCCGTCCCACCAGCCTTTCTTCGCGGCGAACCTGAGGAAGTTCCCGGCCATGACGAGTTCCTGCGGGGTGGGATCGGTGAGCGTGAGGCGCGATCCGTCGGGCCCCTCGGTGAGCCGCATGTCGCCGTTCCAGGACGGAAGGTAGAGTTTCATGACTGGGCCTCCTTGGGCGCCACTGGCGCCGGTTTCTGGGCTTTGAGCTGGCTTTCCAGCTCCCGGGCGACATCGTCGAGCCCTTCTTTCTTGGCGACGGCCAGGGCCTCCACGAGCTCTACGACGGACACGTACTCCACGGCGGGGGTGTTCTTGCTCTCCACGTGGCTTTTCACCGCCGCGATGATCTCCCGGATCGCCGCCATCCCGAAGTTCTCGCTCGGCGCGGACTGGGCATACGGGTACGTCATTCCGAAGGATCCGGCCTGGATGCTGCCGTCGCCGTCATCGCCGTACAAGGCGGCGGGACTGAGCGAGAGGCCCGGGAGGCCCGGGAGGTTCGGGCGGCCAACCATGTTGGCCAGGTTCGAGGGGCTCGTTTCCAGGGAAACCATGAGATCCCGCCCGGTCTTGGCGACGCGCACGATCCTGAGAAGGACGCCCGCCGTGAGCGCCCCGTCGCTTCCCGGATCGCCGTCGGTGGCCAGCTTCAGGATCTCCGCCCGCAGGGCCTCGGACACGGGGTGCTTTTCGGTCATGGACGGCTCCTTTCCTGCTTCATCCGTTCGATCTCCGCCTGGAGCTTGTCGAGCCGCTCGCGGAGCTCCTGGTTGGTCAGCCGGAGGTGCTCGTTCACCGTGCGCCAGAACGTCGTTTCGTCGTGGCGGCGGACGTTCTCTTCGGACAGCTTGTCCTCGGGGGTCTTCTTCGTGGCGGTGTCCGCGAAGCCGCCCCAGCCATCTCCCACCTTCTTGATCGTATACTGGTCTTTGAGGAGCTCCACCTTCTTGGTCTCGTGAACGTTGGTCGAGTGGCAGCAGGCCGCCCCGGCGATGAGGCCGACGACGGCGACGATGCCGAGGAGCGTCACCCACTGGCGGCATTGGCGGACGTCCTCGGTCATCCCGCACCGGCAGGGGGACTGGACGATCTTCTCGACGACCTTGGGCTCGGGGAGTTCCCGCTCGTTGATCATCCCGCACTGCTTGCAGCGGATACCGATGGTAGTCATGGTTCTTCTCTCCTCCTAGATAATCTCAATGTCATTGTCCTTGTCCTTGGAAGGATCCATACCGGCACGTCTCCGGAGCTCCTCCTCGACCGTCTCGAGCCTCTCGAACGGTTTGGCCGTGGGATGGCTCCCTTCTGCGGTCTTTCCGTCCCAGCAGGCCCGCCGCTCAATCCTTCCGAAGAGGCTTATGAGCACCCTGATCGGGAAGCTGATAAGGATGGCCACCAGGACGACCGGCCACAGGAGCGGGCTCGAGTAGGCTCCGAAGAGATAGAATCCTCCTGGGGCGTCGTTGGAGTTGCACCAGCAGTCGTATGGATGCTCGAATCCAACGCCGCCTCCCGTCCAGTGGTGCTCCCGGCACTGATGGCGGCAGTACCGCCAGTAGAGGCGCAGACCGAGCATGGTACCGATTATGAAGTAGGCGATCGACACCAGCGGCCAGAAGAGCGCTGGGTGCTGCCAGAGATACAGCAGGATGTTTCTCATCTTTCCCTCCTTCTCTAATGATTTTTCAGGGCACGAAACGCGTGGAGCACCCGTCCGAGGACATTCGGCGGGGGCGGAGGCGGCGTCGGCGGGGGAGGCGGCTCCGGCTTGGTCTTGTGCCTCTCCACCATAGACCTGAAGTTCTTGCCGCAGACGGGGCAGGCCAGGTACTCGGTGAACGGGGAATTGGAGTGGGCAAAATAGGTCTTGGCGGAGTCGGGATCATAGGGCTTCTGGCGCTCTTCCCGAAGATCGGCCCAGCTTCCGGAGACAATGAGGACCGTCGACCAACCGGCGGGAAGGGGCGGCGCCGGCTCCTTGCCGGTGGAGATGTGGATGTCCTGGAGCCTGCAGAAGTCGCAGACCCAGGTCGTGGTGGTTTCCAGGGTGGTTGACTTGGGCATATTTCCTCCTCAATGGACGCCGGGGCCGGCGGAACGTGACCGCCGGCCCCTTTTTTACCTAGTACCCTTCCTTGGACCAGTAGGCGTCCTCCACCGTCTCGTCGACCCAGCGGTAGACGTCGAAGAAGTACTCGAGTTTCTCGTCCACCCGGACGACGCCGACGATCATGGGATCGGGTTTGTGGATGACCTCGACCACATTGAGGTCTTTCGGGATCCACCAGACCTCCATCCGGTCGAACTTCTGCCGGTGGGTGTTGAGCGCCGCGAGCGCCTCATAGGTCGGTTTGGGCACCCGGGCCTTCACCTCCAGGTGGCTGGGGTACGGACTATTGTACGGTGAGTTGGTCCGGTCCTCGGAATTGATCCGGCGGGTCACCACCGCCCTGGCCGGAAGCTCGGTGCGGAAAACGAGCGGGATCTTGACCTCGCGCCCACTCTTGGTGTGGAGAGTCCGGACGGCCGACTCGTCGGGCGTGACCATCCGGAACTCCTTCGAGAACCGGTCGACCGACTGGATCCGGTCGAGTACCACGAAGATCATCTTCAAATCCGGGATGCGGCAGTGTTTGGTCAGGATCTTCCGGCCGTCGGGCCCCATCTTCCGGTAGGTTCTGACCAGTTCAAGCTTCTCTCTCCGGATCTCCTCCAGGTGCGAGCCCTTCTCGGCCCGGAGCGTGCCCTGCATGAGCTCTTCCATATGGTTCTCCTCCTGGATTCTTTTTCTCTTGAGCTGGAGACAGACCAGCTCAGGGTCGTTTTTGGGCTGGATGAACCAGGTCAAATTCCGGGTTCACCTGGATGTTTTATACGTCGACCTGGTGGGCTGCTGGATCGAGCTGGAGCGCTAGTTCGACTGCCGGTCTCCGTTGGCCTTAAACACCCCGATCAAGGCTGCAAAGAAGAGAAGACAGAACCAGAACGGGCTGACGAAGATGCCCAGAACGGCACCGATGATGAGGACGATCCCGGCCTTGTGGAACGGCCCCTGGTCGGTCTCCGGGGGCGGCGGGGTGAAGTCGCTGACTTTCATAGCAGCACCACCACAAGCACCGACAGGAAAGCCGTACCCCCGGCGATGAGAGCCAGCACCAGGCATCCCGACTGCGGGGGATTCCTGGGCGCGAAGTCGCTAACCTTAGTCATACTCCAACCTCTGAATGTTTCCACCGCTGTGATTCACGATCCTGTCTGCGAAGGGCTTCCCGTCGATGGAGATGATCGCACTGTACAGGAATCCCGCCGCCAGCCCGGGCTGCTCCTCGATATCGCAGTGGTTGTACCTCAGGGCCTCCCAGGCCCGACAGGCCCGGCACCGGGGGTAGTACCCGCTGTCGATGCAGTTTCCAAAGAGAAGGCCTCTCTTGCATTCTTCTCGAGCCGCCTCCTGGAGTCGCCCAATGGACGCTCCGATGCAAAACCACAGTTGCTGCTGGATCTTCCACTTTTCAAGATCTGCGTAGTCCATAGCGGCCTCCAGCATTCAAAACATCCTACGGCTTGGACTTGTCCTTGAGAGCATCCTTGACCTTGTCGTCGACCATCTGGGTGATCTTCTCGTCCAGCATGCTCTTGAGCTCGTTCTGCTTCCCCGCCTGGTAGGCGGCTTGATTCTTGCCGCGCCAGTCGCCCGCCTTGTACTCCTCCCAGGATTTCTTGTTCTCCGCCTCGGCCTTGGCCGCCAGCTCGATCAGTTCGGCGGGAGAAGAGTCCTTGTGGTTCTCGCGGGCGTCTTCATGGCCACATTGTTGAGGGTCATTGAGAAACTTTGAAGTCCTCTCCGCCGACTTACAGAGGTCGTTCAGCCAGTCATTGAAGAGACCCATAGCACACCTCCTCTTTTTATATCCTTCCCCATTTGCAACTCCGAGTCAAGCTGGATTTCACCTTTTAGGACCCGGCGTGGCCTGGTGGGTCAGATCCGGCGCGGCCCATCCAGCCCCAGGCCGGGCCGCTTGACCGTACTCTTCGGCTTGGGGCTCTCTTTCTTGACGGGCTCGGCGTCCTCGAAAACCACCCTTCCGTACTTCTCGCGGAACTCTTTGCCGTCAAAGACCCACTTCCACATGATGCCGTCCTCTCCCTGGAAGGTGATTTCCGCCCCGGGGCGGATGAAAGGAGCCAGTGCCGTCCAGAGAATCGAGTCGTCCCCCAGCTTCTCCCCGGTGAAGTACTTCACCACCAGGTCGCCGGGACCGATCCATCCGGCCTGGTATCGCCACTCGGCGAGCGCCGCGACGATATCCGTGAAGGGCTCGGACGGGGTATTGACCCAGCAGTAATGGCGGGTCTCAACGTCGCCCGCCCAGCTCGTCCCGCTCCCCTTCTTCAACTTCTCGGGCTTGAAGAGGTCGTTGATGGCTTTCAGGGCTCTATCGATCTTCCCCACCGGAATGACCACGTTCGAGAGGCTCATCTCCACGTTGTAGCCCACCTCATTCCTCCTTTTCGGGCTCGTTGACCAGCCCCATCTGCTCCTCCGCGACGACGTCGATCAGGGAAGAGAGGCGCTCCGCCTCGGTTTTCTGCTTCTCGGCCTCTTCCGCGTCTCCCGACATGACGGCCGCCATGAACCCGGCGATGGTCTTGGCGAACTTCTTCCGCAGCGGCTGGATGCGCTTCATCGCCGAGGTCATCCGCCCGTTGATGGAATCGCAGGCTCTCCTGATCTCCCGCCGCTGGGTGAACCTCATCGGGATGTAGGACACAATACCCCCGACCAGGAACCCGCCCAGGGCCGAGTAGAGGACGACCTGGTAGTAGGGCGATTTCCCCGCGATCACCTTGTAGAAGCCGTGAACCGTGGCGACGCCGATGAAGCCGAGCCACATGATGAAGAAGATGCGCCCGGAGACGGCCAGGATCTTCCAGAATGTGCTGTTCATCACTCCTCCTTCGGCTGCTTGGGTTCGCACCAATTGTGATCATCCATCCTTCTCAGCATCCTGAGTTCGCTGTGCGCTATCCTGCCGAGGGCGAGACCCAGCATGTCGTGAAGCTTGCCGGCCGCCTCATTCCTCATCGTCCACCGGGTCTTGAGCCCGGGCCGCGGATCATCCAATAGGGCGAGCAGATGCCGAATCTGATCCTTGATCTCCGCTGCGGTGGGAAGCTTTTCCACGTCATTTCTCCTTCGGGTATTTCGCCTTTCTTTTCTTCTTGCCGAAAACGCTCTTATGGCACCCTATGCAGAACGGGTCCTTGTCGTGGAAGGCGTGGATGCAGTAGGAGTGTCCGCACCGGATGCACATGTGGCCGGCATCCCCGACCGTGTCCCGGCGGCACCAGAAGGCGGCGTGGAAGCCCTTGAGGGTCATATGTTTTCTCATTCCCCTTCTCCCTTCGTGCCACGATCGTCCATCTCCCGGAGGATCCTCTCGGACTCCTCCAGGAGCCTGTCGATCTTTTCGCCGCCGCCCATGACCCCGCTGCGCATCCTTTCATTCTGGAGAAGGAACTCGTTGGCGGCGAAGGCCGCCTTCAGGACCCCGGTAAGGTTGTCTTCGACCGCCTTATCCTTCTTCGGCTCCTCCGGGATCCGGATCATCTCCAGGATCTTCGCGTAGGCCCGGATGGGAAGACCGACAATGGAAGCCAGGACACGGGCCACTTTCACCAGGGTCCAGGCGACCAGGACGAGAGGCCACAGGATCGGGGCGGATCCATAGCTGAAGACGATAAGACCCCCCGCATGGATCGATTCGCACCAGCAGTTCTCGCCCGGAATGGTGCTGAAGGGGACGGAGATCTTGTGCTTCGTCCACCGGTGGCGGAGGAACCGCCACTTGAGGAGGACTCCGAAAAGAACGCCCATGGAGACGTAGACCAGGGCCAGGAACGGGGCCATGACCAGCCACGAATGGGTGCTGATCCAGTTGCCGACTTGCAGCAGCATGCTTCTCTCCTTAACGGTTCAGATTGTCCCTTTCACGAATTCGTTTCAATCACTGGCTTCTTTTCTCTGCCTATCCAAGAAAACCGCGAAGGCGTCCCGCGGGCCTACGAACAGGAGGTAGCTTCGTCGGAGACACCAAGCCTCTCCGCAGGCCCGAGGGGCCCTCAGGCCCCGGTTTCCCGGTTCTTGCCGGTCTTGGCCGATTCCTCCACGAGCTTGGCCTCGGGATGGGCATTGGCCACCGTATGGCCGTCCCAGGCGGCGAGCCATTCGACCTTCTCGTAGAGGATCCTGAGGAATCCGACAACGACTTTGATCGGAACGATGACGACCATATAGAAGATCAGGACCGCTATGACGACCGGCCAGAGGACCGGAGCCGAGATGAATCCCATATAGACCAGGGGCACAATGTCAGTGTTCTGGCACCAGCAGGACGCCTCCACAAAGGACCCGCCCCTCCAGCCGTGCTTGTGGTACTGATGGCGACAGAGCTTCCAGTAGACGAAGAGACCGATCACGGTCCCGATCACGAGGTAGGCCGTTATGGCCGACGGCCAGAAGATCCACTTGTGGGCCCATAGAGCGTTCAGGATGTGCATGATTTCCTCCTCTTCTTCTTTCGATTGGCCTCTTCCCGGACGAGATCCCCTACAGCGCTCGCGGCGGCCTGCTGGGCGATGTCGTAGAGCTCGCGATAGTACATCTTCTCCTTCCGGTTGAGGCGCTCGAGGACGGCCCTGAAGGCGCCCTGGAGCCGGTCGAACTTCTTCTCGTAGGCGGGTTTCACCACCCCGTCCTTGTCGAGCCATATCTTCATGGGACCTCCTTTTCTAGAAGACCCGCCGGTCCCATTGCCGGAGGGCCGCCGCTTTCGGATACCACCACCGCGTCATCGCCCCGCATTCGCGGAGGAGGCAGCGGACCTGGAAGAACGTATCCCGCAGGCCGTTGGGCAGCTTGGGATGGTCCACGTAGGCCCGGGCCCGGGATCCACAGAAAGGGCATAGCTTCATGGGGATCTCCTTATCTCCGAGTCGATAGCGGCTTGTCCATGGGGATGAACTCGATCCATCCGGGCTTACTGGCCCCCCCGGGCAACCCCCCTCGAGGTCCGTTTCCGTGTCCGATGGCCTTCCATTTCCGGCCGTTGTCCATCGTGATCACAGCTTCCCCGGAGTACCGGAGGATCAGCTCGCACCACACGGTGCGGTACGACTCGTCCTTGATCCCGGCCGCCAGGGCCATCAAGATCGTGGGCTCCTTCCACCATTGCTCCATACATCACCTTCATCAAGAAAAAGATAAGCGAGCCATAGGGACATCCCGCGGCCTCTTTAGACTCTCGGTGCCTCCTTGGTTAGAGCTTGCCGTCTTGTGCTCGAGTGCCTTTGAAGACAGGAGTGGTCATGGGGATCTCCTTATCTCCTGGATCTGGCGGCGGGGCAGACGAACCGGGCCTGGTCGTGACGCCCCCCGTGCTCAAGCAGACTTCGCAGACGTGGAATGTTCCTTCATGACCCTCTCGAACTCCTCGATTACTTTCTCGATGGCCTCTTCGACCATCTCCTGCGGAGTTGGGGCATAGTAGCCACACCTGTTGATCATGTCGTAAAACTGCTGACTGATCTCGTTCAGATTGCGGGCTTCGTCTGCGCCGCCATCGCTCATGCCCCGGTAGCTTGTGCCCAGCATGAAGCGATCTTCCTCGGTCAGATCATGACCGAGACGAAGCACCTGACCGCCCACGAGGACATAGATCTGACCGACCCGAGACTCTTGTGGCAATATCCGCATCGCATCTACGATCCCTCCGCATTCCCGTCCTTCTCGAGAACCTGCATGGAGAGCCGGATCCCGAACTTTTCCGAGAGTCCGGAGATCGAGCTCCCCAGGAGCTTCACGAAGTCCCCGATACGCTCGTTTCCGTAACCGTCCCGAACGGACGCAAAGATGCAGGAGGTCATCGAACTCAGGAAGGCGAGCCACAAGCCCGCCGGGTCGTACTTCTCCCGTTTGCAGATCTCATGGAGGAGGTCCGAGGTCTTGGAGCTCGCGACGATGGCGGACTTGTTGATCCGACGAGCCATGGAGACGTGCTTTTTGTCGACCCCGAGCTTCTCCACCGCCTTCTCGAGAAGGTCGTCTTCCTCCTTCTTGGTGACTCCCCAGTCGATTTCCGGGATTTCCGGCTTCTTCTCTTCTTCCTTCGGGGAATCCTTCTTGAGAACGAACACGGAGCCGTTGACGACGTGTTTGGCGAAGCACTGTCCCAGGCTGTCGGACACGATGGCGCAGATCTCGTCGTAGATGGGCTGGAATTTCTGATTCCATTCCGGGGTGCCCGACGGAGGGGCATCCGCCATGCTCGAGGCGATCATGTGAACGGAGTGGAGTCCGATGAGACGGAAACAAACGTGGAGTATGACATTTTCGGCGTAGCCTTGTCCGTACTGACTGGAGAGATCCTTATGGAGACGGCTCACGGTCTTGGCAATGTCGGGCATGATCTTGTCCGAGGCCGCGTTCAGGTCTCCGGTGATTGAAAAGTCCATGGGTCTTCCTCTTTCTAAATGTCCTCCAGGTCCGGCCTTTCCGGGATGGTTTTCGTTTCTATCGATTTAGACCACAGCTCCAGGACCCTCTTCGTGCGGCGGTCGAAGCCCTTCGCGCTTTCGAAGTCTTCCTGCCGGATGCATCGGAGCGTCTCCTCGCCCAGCTCGCCGCTCATCGTGTGGCACTTTTTCCAGTAGGCGAAGAGCTTGTTCTGGGCCTGGCGCCACGAGATGAAGGAGACTAGGAATCCGGCCACTCCGAAGATGAAGAGGGGGAAGCCCCACTTCGCTCCCAGCGTTCCCATGACGATGCTGGAAATGGCCATCAGGATTGCGAAGGAGATGCTTATCAGGAACCGGCTTATGATCATGGTTTTTCCTCCTTTTCTTCGGGGACTTTCCCCGTGCCGAGGCAGGTGGGACAGTCGATCGTCCCGCACCCGTCGCAGGCGGCGCACTCTTCCCCTTTTTCTTCCCTGGCGGTCAGGTGGAGGCAGGTGTGATGCTCGAACACCGCCGTCCCGTCGTGGGGGCTCTTCTCGTGGGCGCAGACGCCCCAGTCCATGCCGAGGTCCGAGGTGAGCGCGATATAGAAGGCGCACCCTCCGCACTGGAGGCCCTTCTCGTACATCTCGTATTCCATAGTCCCGGACTTGAGCTTCGTCTTCGCGGCCCAGCGCCAGTGGCTGGCCCGCCGTTCTTCGGACGTCATCCCGGCGCCCCAGTCCGGACGGTTCGGGTCGTCGATGATGGGAGTTTTATCGGGCATGGGATTCTCCAAGAAAATGGGAAGGGTTAGACGAAGTCGTCCTCGTCGACGGCATCGTCGCCGGTGGTCCCGATCAGACCTTCGAGTTCTTCGGTCTGAGCGAGGAGGTCGATTCGGACCTCGCGGGGGATCTTGGGATGCTTGAGCGATTCGCGGATGGCTTTCACGATCTCGAGGACCCGGTCTTTTTCCGCTTGTGTCATGCCTCTCTCGCAAAAAGGCTATCCGAGTCTACCGTGGAAATTGGAACTTGCCCAGACCTTTTTAACGCCAGCGGACAGTGCGGTCGGATCCGTTTTCGGGCCTCTTTTCTTCTTCTTTCGGACTGGGGTTTCCGAGCAGCTCGTCGATCGACTTGTCTACGCTGTAGATCTTGCTGTGCGGACAGGCCTCGTAGTCGGAGGAGATGTCGTTCATGGGTTCCAGGCAGCGTTCGTCCCCGAAGCGCTTGACCTTCCAGAGGGCCAGGTGGATCTTGTTCTTGTATCGACCCGCGATCGAGAGGATCTCGCTCCGCCCGGGAACGCTCTCGAGGGAGCTCCCGTACTTTTCTTTCAGCCCCTGGAGAAACTCCGTGGCCCGGTCGGAGTCGGTCATCCCTTCAGGGAGGGAGATCGTCCAGGCCTCCGTGACATGGACATACCCGACGCTCCGAGTCTTCCTGGCGATATGCCCGATGGTGTCGAAGACCATCGTCTTGAGCCGGTCTTCGTCGTCGATCTTGAAATCCTCGTGGAACTGATGCAGGAGGAAGTCGAACGGGATGATGTCCGCCTTTCCGTCGTCCATGATGAGGAAGAAGGTCCCCGTATGGTGCCTGTCGCGGATGAATATGTCCTTGGCCTTCTTTTCGATTTCGCGGAACAGCTTCTCGAAGTCCTCGACTGTTTGGATTCCGTCCACGGCTCCTCCTATTCGAAGTCGGCTCGCATGGCCGCCGTCAGGATGTCATGGGCGTTGCAGGGGACGGGCCCTCCGAGGAGGTGGGACCAGCGCCGGGAGTGGGCCCGCCATGCGGGGAAAGGCCAGCCCGCGTTCCCCCTGCGGCAGGTGGGACACGCCTTCTTGCACTTGGCCATGAGCCCTTTCCACTTCTTGCAGGCATGTTCCGGCATCGAGCCATGGCCCTTGGAGACGAAGTTGCAGAAGTAGCAGCGCCACACGGGGGTGTGGTAGATTTCGACTCCCCGCTCGCCCTTGAAGGGTTTCCCGTCCTTGAGGCGGAACGGCTCCTGCTGGCAGTATACCGGCGTCGTATGGATATTCGCGTTGATCGGGAGCTGGAGGGCGTCCAAGGCCTTCTTCCAGCATGCCTCGCAGACCTCGTGCTCCACTTCGCCGTCGTAGGGCGACCCGTAACCGAAGTCGGATTTGAGGACTCCATAGTGGACCGCATGGGCGGTCCCGTCGGGATTCTTCTGACCCTCGCTCGAGAGCGGCTTGCCGCAGGCGTCGCAGACGGCCCGCTTGATGACGATGTGTTTGTGGATCATGATTACCTCCTAGGTAAAATCCCCAGAGATGATTCCCCGGAGCAGGTCCCAGAGTTCCTTGAAGTCCTTGTCGCTGTCGAGCATGTTCACCGGCCGCCTTCCGGAAAGCAAGGGATGCGGCGATTCCAGGAACTTCCCGTGGCTCTCCTTCTTGAAGTACCGGTCCATGAACTTCTGGAGCTTCTTCTTGCGCTGGATCTTGGTCATGGGGCAAACCCAAAGATCTTCTGGAGAATCCTGGAGACATTATACGCATCATCCCCCGCCCGGTAAGGGGTTCCTTCGAAACTGAGCCCGAGCATCCGGAGGGCCTTGTCGATCCCTAGTCGGCGATACCAAGCCTCGCCGCAGGCGTCTAGACTCCCCCTAGAAGACCCCCTGGATCGCCGCCGGGGTCGCCATCGGAGAAGGCATCGCCTGCATGGGGGTGGCCATCGCCTGCATCGGAGTCTGGTTCCGGAGCGACAAGAGCGCCTGCTGGACCGCCGTCAGTAGAGCACCCGTCGTGGGCGGCTTTATGACCGCCTGCGGGGCGAGCGTCTCTATAACCGTCGGCATGTAGGGATAAGACGCCTGCGGGGCGGGCGTCTGTACAAGCATCGGAGTGCTGGAGCCACTTCCGGGATAAGAATTCCACTTCCATTGACCGTTGACGCAGATGAAACTCCCCTTGGCTCCCAGCTTGGGAGAGGGCTGCCTCCCCTTGCACGCGATCGGCGTCAGCGGCACCGGCATGGCGGGCATTCCGGGGCGGCCTCTCCGCCCGAAAGCCCAGCCCTGGGGCTGAGGCCGAGTCCAGACCGGAGTGAAAGATGGAGCCGGGGGCTTCGGGACGGTCAGAACTGGAGCGGGGATGAACGGTGTGAGAACCGGATCAGGACGGGCCTGCGACGGGTGCGGGACGGCTTGTCCCGCCTTGATGATCTTCTTGAAGGCCGTCTTGAGCGGCCCGTAGGCGCCCAGATCATCGATCCCGTCGAAGCCCATCGATTCGTGAACGATCATATGTCCTCCGGTCTACTGCTCTAGGATATCATGGTCGTCCGGACTCGACAACTACTCTTCTGGGGATACTTCTGCTCCATCAGGGTCCGGAGCTTCTCGGGATCGACGGGAACCGGCTTGGGGTCTTCCCACTTGGGGAGCTCGGCCGCCTTCGGATTATAGGACCGGCCGAATTCCCGGTCGAAGAGCCGCTGGATGACCCGGAGATCGTCCCGCTGCCGGGCCGCTTCGTTCCTGTTGTCGGTGATGGCGTCCCAGATGGCCTTGTTGTTGGCCTTGTCCTCCTCGAGCGTCTTGATACGGTCATCCAGCTTCTTCATTGTCGTCCAGGCGCTGGTGAGGGTGTTCCAGGCCGCAAAGACGAAGTTCTTCGAGTGGCCTCAGTACATCAAGTGCAACCGACTCTCGCCGGTCCAGGTGAAGGTATGCTTCCCTCTCTTGCAATCGACGACGAACCCTTCCACCCCGATCGACACCGGCGGTATCCCCATGATCACGAGGCTCATCTTCTCCGTCTGGATGGCCGTCTTCGGAGCAGTTACAAGCGATCCCTGCATCGGCGTGACGGAGAGGATCTTGCCGACGCTCTTCCTCGAGATCTCCTGGGGTTCGCATCCGACCAGGGCCGCGAGCAGGCCAAGACAAACCAGTCTACGCATCGTTCTCCTCCTTGATCACGGACCTTCTTTTCTCTGCCTATCCAAGAAAACCGCGAAGGCGGTATTCCACCGGGTGACGGCCACCTGCTCCGACGGGGATTTCGGACCACTGGCCGAGCACTCGAAACAACAAACATAGTAATAGTGATCTTCCGGAGAGCGCGATCCCCACATGAGGCGCAGGTCTGAATGACCCGCCCCGCAGAAGGGACAGGCCGCCGTCTCCGGCCCCATAGATTTTGGAAAATTCGACATGAATAACCCCCATCACTTGCCAGGCGTCACCGGAAGCGGTTCGCGGATCGGCACGACCGTAACCGCGATCGCGTACGACTTCCCGATCCACTCGACGGCCCCGACATAGACGAGGTTCCCGTTCTTCTCGTCGCGGATGACCGAGATGCCCTGCTTGAGATCTCCCCACTTCGTGAGGAGCACCGGATCGAGGGTGCTCGTCCCTACTACTACGCTCGGACTCGGATTCGACCGATGGTCCTCGACCCGATCGCAGGCCACGGTCACCAGGACGATGCCGCCGCTGATCAAACCGATGATGAACCCGAAGATGACTGAACGCTTGAGCATAGATCCTCCTTTTCAGAAACGGTTCAGATTGTCCTTTGTCCGGATTCGTTTTATAATCACAGTGGTTGGCTGACGCACGATAATCACTCTTATAGTGGATCAGCCCTTCCACCCCTCTAGAAAAGCGAAGAAGTGGGCCAGGCAGCTCGGGCAGACAACGCAGTCTTCGACACGCCCGGGCGGGGTGATGAGGTGCTCGGTGAAGTCGACGATCTTCGAGCAGGCCGGGCAAGTCAGGTAGAGGCTGGTTATCTTCATGTCCCGTATGTTGTCCTTCACCGGCTGCCAGACCGCCCGCTCGCGGCCCTTCCCGACCCGGATCCTTTTCCGGGTGAAGACGAGGTAGGAGGAATCTTTACAGTAGCGGAGGGGGGCCTCGGGGGCGTTTTGGCAGCGCATCGGATGGCCACATCTGCAGTTCATGCGCGCCAGGGCGCACCATCTTCGCTCATCCCCGCATACGCCACAGACATAGATGAAGTCTTCTCCCCGGGTTCGGACCATAGGCTCTCCTTTTTCCTCGTTTTCCCCCAGTCCTATTTGACGGTGAAAGCCCCACGCTTCACTTGCCTGGAAACTTCCATCCGCGGTATAATCGGAGTACCATGCCGACGCTGACCACGCCGCGTCTTAAGACCGCTCCGCCGCAACTGTCCGTCCAGCGCCGGAACTTCAAGGAGCTCAAACCCCATCTCAAGAAGCTGAAGGTCGCCAAGAAGGGCATCCAACGGGACACCTTCTCCGCCGTCTATAACGGCAAGCCGGTGATCGTCAAGGTCTGGAACGACCCGGCGATCCTCTTCTACCTGGCCAAGGAGGTAAAGATCACCGGCAGGCTCCAGAAGTTCCCGTTCATTGCCCGCCTAATCGAGGTCGGAAAGGACTATTTTATACAGGAAAAGGTGGCCGGAAAGACCTTCCAGGAGTACCTCTCCAGCACCCGGAAGATCGACCCCGTCAAGGTCCTCTCCACCCTGGCCTCGGCGGCCACTATGGAAAGCCTGATCCAGAAGGAAGGCTTTTCCCACAACGATCTCCACCCCGGCAACATCGTCCTGTCGCCCGCCGGGGTCGTCATCATCGACTTCGGCATTGCGGTCGAAAAGGCCGTGGATCCGGAAAATTTCCGGGGCGCCATGGTCCAGGACCTCTTCGATCTCATCGTCCTGTCCTACGCCGCCATCGATGTCCATGGAGCGCCGTTTGCCTCCGAGCTCATTTCCATGAATCGGAAGTACGCCGCCAACGTCTTCGACATCGACGAGGACACCATCAGCCGATACGGCCGGGATCTCTTAGGCCTCATTGCCAAGATTGGCCCCTCCGCGGTATAATCGGAGTGATATGAATCCCGCCGAACTTCCTGAGTGGGCCCGGGAAGGGGCCGCCACCAATCCCAGAGAGGCCCTCCGTAACGCGATCAACTACGTGGTGGAATTCCCGCCTTCCCATGAACCCCATGCCCGGACCCTTCTGGAACTGGCGTCCCGTCAGATGGCCCAGCCGGAGTGGGCTGGAAACCACCACCTCCGTCAGGCGTTTCTTTTCACCAAGATGGCGGTCGACCAGTGGGCGGCGGGGAAAGAATACCGCCCCATGACGGGTGCCGCCACCCGGCACATGATCGCCATGGGACTTCCCCGGACGCCCAGGCCTCCGGCCGGGAGCGGCGGCCCGAAGGGCATCGCCCAGGCGATCGCTCGTTCGATCCGCGAACAGCATGTCTTCGGGTGGGACGAGACCCCCGCCTCCCAGAGGATGATCCAGGCCGACCGGATGATCCGGGGATCGCTGGAACTCGCCAAGGAAGGCGACTGGGAGGGCGCCAACCGGGCTCTCTTCAAGGCGACTCTAGTCGCCCGGATCGCCAAGGAGAGCCCGCTTTCGTTGAAGGAAGAGAGCCAGGCCGATTTCCTCCTCGACGAGGAGATCCCCCGCTGGATGCAGTTCGCCCGGAGCGGACTCGACCAGTGGATCACCGCCCAGCGGACCAAGGCCGTCCGCGAGAAGATCTCCCCGTCCGAACCCGAAGAGGGAGAGTGGATGGCCGGGCTCTCCGCCGGGCTTACCGTCCATCAGGTGCGAACGCTCCTGCAGGAAGCGGCGCGGGAGTCCGTCGAGAAGGCCTTCCGGGATCTCGACGAGATCGATCTCCGGGCCACGACCGTGGAGCATCTCCTGGCCGCCGATCCGACCGAAGCGGATCTGGCGCACGCCAACGTGGTTCTCGAAAAGCTGAGCCGGGATCTGCTCGAGGCGGGATCGAGGAGCTTTCCCGTCCTCCGGGCCGGCGGAATGGTCGCGCACCGCCGGTTCATCGACCGGTGGAACAGCCTGAGCGAGCTCGTCAGCGACCAGGCCCTCCGGATCATGTCGTCCTCCTGGAAGCACTCCAAGGGAAGCATCGTTCCGGAAGACTGGAAACTCCAGGCGAGGACGGGCGCTCCTATCCGGCTGCGCTTTCCGACCAGCGCAGCCGGATGGGAAAAGGGGCTTCCGCTTCTCAAGCAGTCCCTGAAGTCCATCGCCCAGTCGATCTCCTGGAAGCTCTCCCGGAAAGACCTCGGCCCGGACGATTGGCGGCTCCGGTCGCGCCCGGGGATCCCGTTCAAGGCCCATATGGCCACCTGGAGGAAGGGTTTCCCGCTCCTCGACCAGGCCTTGAAAGCCATCTCCAAGGCGGGCGAACAGGCGTTTTTGCTCCAGAAAATCGCCAGTTTACCCCTGGGTCCCAATGAGAAAGAGAACATCGCCAAGGCCGTCCGGGAGGCTTCCCGGAACATGACCCGCTTCGACGAGCTTTCGGTCGAGCTGTCCCGGCAAGGATTCGACTCCGGCATCCGTATGAAGCGGATCCGGGAGGAGACGGCCAAGGCCATCTTCGACGTCATCGACAAGATCCAGGAACCCATGCCCGAATCCCCGGTTGAGGGACTCGGCCACGGAATTTTCAGGAGGATTTCATGGCCCGCTTAGGCGACTACGAGGTGATCGGCCCCAATGGCGAGTACTACGGTCGGTACACCGACTACCCGCCCGCTTCGAAGATCCCGATCTACGCCATGGTGAAGAAGGTCAACGGCGGAGAGTTCCGCCTCGGGGAAGAAGGCCTCTTCGGCTTCGGCCAGAGCGCGGAAGATCTCGAACGGCGGCGGCAGCGTGAGGAAGAGGCCGTTCGGAAGATGAAAGGTTTCATGACCATGGGAGCCGTGATTCCGGGAGTCGTCTTCGGCGCCGGGGCCGTTCTCCTCTTCTGGGGCGCCTCCAAGTGGAAGAGCCCCTGGAACATCGTCGGCTACACTCTGGGGACGCTTTCGGGCCTGGGATCGCTTTCCGCCTTTGCGGGAGCGGCCATGTTCCGGACCATCTTCGGGATGGCCGAAGAAGATTTGAAGAGGCCCCGCCTGGAGGTGAAGGCCCCGGTGACGACCGCGGCCGTGAAGCCTCCTTATGATGACGGCGACTACAGCGGGTGGGAATAAGCTGGAGGAACCATGAGAGTCTTTGATGGATTCCAGTTCGGACAGGAAGGCCCCGATTACGGTGCCGAATACGGGGGCGCCCAGTGGACGGCCGAGCAGGCCGCCGTGGCGCCGGTCACCTCGACAGACTGGCTGAAGACCGTCGCCACAGCCGTTACCTCGGTTGCCAAGCCGGCGGCGGAGGTCGCCAAAGCCGTAATGGACGCCAAAGCCAAGGCCGCTTCCGCCAAGGCGGCAGCGGCGGCCCGGGTCGCGGCGGCCCGGATGGCCGTCCCGACGGGGACGCCCAGGCCCGCGGCAGGGGGATCCACCAGCCCGCTGGTCTACGTCGGCGTCATCGGCGGCGGTGTCGTGGTGCTGGGTCTCCTGGCGTACGTCCTGCTCAGCTAGAAAACGTATGTCCGAGAAACAGCTCCGGATCGAGACCGTCTGGAGCTGCCCCGTCTGCGGGGAATCGGCCATGGGGCTCTACGAAGGCCCGGACGACCCCGTCAAGGTAATCGCGTGGGTGCAGGAAGCCCACAACAAGATGAACTCCGACTGCCCCTACAAGTTCAAGAACATCGAGGCCCAGCCGATGAGAGAAGAGCCCAAGGAGTAGCCCATGCGTGTACGCGAACTCGGCCGGATGAGGATGCCCTTCTGGAGCCGTCCCGACGTCCTTTCCCCGGGATGGCCGATCTTTTACAGGTCGGGATCTCCGTTCGGGGGGATGGGATACTACTCGTCGCTGCTCCGGCAGCGGGCGATGATGTACCCGAATCCCATGAGCACCGAGGAAGAAGAAGGCGCCCGCCTGGGCCCCTACTACGGGATGTACGGACCTCATATGGTCTTCGAAGGGGCCGATCTCGATTCGATATGAGGATCGCCGAGAAAACCGACCTGGGCGCGATCGGGCTTTACCCGGCCAAGGGCTGGGACTTCCCGCGTGGCTACGTCAGCATCACCCCGCATGAGATCCTGACCGACATGACCCGGGTTCTCGGAGCGCCCGTCCGGATGAAGAGCCTGCGGTACACGGTGCTGCGGCAGCCAAGGCTCGAGACGACCGCGATGAGGATGGTGTCCCAGGACTAGTCCATCCTGACCGTCTCCTTGAGCACGGGCCCGCTCCGGGGGTCTTTCCAGCCTATTGCGCAGTCCTCACAGGCGAAAAAAGACTGGGAATAGAACCGTTTCTTCCCCGAGTCCCTCTCGGTGTACCTCCGGAGACGGGACCACACGTGGTGGCGATTTCTGCAGCGGGGACAGGTCTCCGGATTCTTCCTGATGGACCGGGCGAAGATGGCCCCGGCCCCCTTGAGGAGAACAAAGTTGTGGACCTTGCAGATCTCGCAGTCGATGCAGCCCCCCGTATAGAGATCCCGACCCAGGATGATGGATTCTTCCAGCTCGTAATGGCCGATCCCCCCGCAGCTCGGGCAGACGACGTAGAGCTTCTTCTCGCTCCACTGCCAGACGACCTTCCGGCAGCCGTTCTCGTCGGCCTCCCCGATCCGGCCCTTCGGGATGACGGCGATGTCGTGCATCGAAAACAAAGGGATCCGGGTCAGGGTGAGTTCGTTCGCGTTGGTCGTCATCTCCAAAACCTCCCTTCTATAAATGGTTTTCATTCCTGAAGCTCTC
>Ga0315297_10000108_pt1 | contig 41583 bp, 92 predicted proteins | sample YL17G15_0_MG_FD_203628 | JGI IMG/M metagenome (GOLD analysis project Ga0315297, IMG submission 203628) | Sediment microbial communities from Yellowstone Lake, YNP, Wyoming, USA - YL17G15_0 | ecosystem: Environmental > Aquatic > Freshwater > Lake > Sediment | place: USA: Wyoming | collected...
AAGAGGTTGATAGTACGGATTGATGATGTGTTGGATGTTCTTAGATATAATTCTGGTAAGAGGTTTACAATAGATGGCATTAGAAAGAAGCTCGGTTATGGTGATTGGAGGACTGTAAACAATTTTGTTCTGGCTCTCGTGAGATATGCAGGCGTAAAAATTGAGAGGGCGTATGGTCATCCAGCATATTATTATCCGAAGAAGAAGAGATGATGATGTACAGATATGTGTGGAGGTTGCGGGGGGTGCTTTCTGCTGGGGTTATGTCAGTTTCTATTCTACAGAAATCTATTTATGTGAGTTAGTCGAATATTTTATTACGTCTGATGGAATCTGAGGTTGGCTGGCATGGAGAAAAAGGATTTAAAATTATTTCTGCATAAGAGGGTAAAGTTAAACATAAAGACCAATGACAATGAGCGTCTTTATACTGGTGGGATAGTCAAGCTCAATGATGACTTCTTCATGTTTAAGGATAAGTATGGTTCTGATATTCTTGTGAGATATGATGCAGTCATGAGTATCGAAGAGATTCCTAAGGAAAAATTAGATAACAGCAAGGAGATTTCATGATAAAAAAAATTCTCTGGATTTTTTGTGTCCTGAAAATTCAGGGGGAATTTTCATGACTGTCAAGGAGAGGTTCCCCAATCCGATACTGAACAGGGTGCGAAGGCTGCCGAAGAAGTTCCACGGTCTTTACCTCTGCGACCCCTTTCCGAAGGACAACAAGGTCTTCGGCAACTGGGAGTTCCATGACATGAAGGTCGTCAACGAGCAGGGGTTCACAAAAAAAGGCAAGCTTGTCGAGAATCCTCCGAAGCTCGTGTTGTTTCCGAACTATTTTGGGGTCGCTGTGCTGAAAGGCATGGTCAGGGAACTGAGGTCGAGCGTTCCCATATTGCAGAGCACTGAAGGGCAGAGGCTTTGCTTCTATTTTCTTGATGAGTATGTCCGCGGCGATACGAGGGTGAGGAATCTCATTTCAGTCCCCATGCAGATTTATATCGGCATAGTCGACAATGAGGTCGCTATTATATACTCGCTGAAGAAGCTGGATGACTCGGAAAGGTACTGGGTCAAGGCTGTGAAGATTCCGATGACGAGCGTCGTCAACGGGGACAAGCTCACCACATACCGTTATTTTATCGTAAGTTCGAGGCAGTTCAGGGAGGACTTGGATGATGTCAGGGACATGAGGTTCAGGTCTGTGTATGACCTTTGTCTTGTCTGGGACTTTGATAAGAATATCCCGACATATGATGATGTCGAGATTTTCATCATAATGTCCTCCTGCATCTTTGTAAAGCCGTCCTATCCAGCGATAAATCTGATTCTTTGCGGTGAGACCTCCTCGAAGAAGACCGCTTGGTTTGACACGTTCAAGGAGATATTCGGCGATGATTATGCCGTTTCCCAGTGGAGTTCGGTGAAAGGTCTTATAATGTCCTTTTATGGCGAGCATCCTCGGGCTGGCATCATCTTCAATGCCAAGTTTGTTTCGATGATAGATGAGTTCTTCCGCCGTTTCTTGTCTGATTCGCACAGCGTCATGAGGGAGGGCGTATATCAAGTCCTTAGGAACGGTCTTTCTGATTTCATGAATGTCGTGGAGCATAAGAAATTCCCGTTCTCTTCTGGCAAAGGCTCGCTTGATTTGATGCTGAAGACAAGCTTCATGGCTACTGATAATGTGATTTACAAGAGCGATATTCCGAAGGTGTGGAACAAGGATAAGGCTGTGCTCCGACGTTTCAGCTGGCTTCTTGTCAGCGAGGACACCGTGAAGAAGGGTCAGGAGATGATGCTCATCGATGTGGATGAAGCCAAGGGGCTTTTGCAGAAAAAGTGGAGGAAGGAGAAGGTCTTTGAATCGCTGGCTCAGTATGGGAGGTTCTGCAAGTATGCAAGGCAGGAGATTGCCAAGATGCAGCTCGATGAGGATGAGAGGAAGTATGTCAATGGTCTGCTTGAGCAAGTCCGTTCGAAATATAAGACCACTTTTTTCGTTGATACCCCAGCGCGGGCGCTTTATCTCTGCTGGAAATTCTTTTCCAAGCATATGCCGCTTGATGTGGCTTTCTATGAGAGGGTCTTCTGGAGGCTTGTCGAGGATGCTAGGAACGTGCTTGAGCCAAGATGGCAACAGACTGTTGAGTAAACTCTTTAGTTTACTAAACATAAGAAATCAACAGATTTCTTCTGTCGAATAGACATACGGTAGTTGTGGGTCTGTACCCCCCCCTATCGTTGTACGTAAGTTTATAATACGGAAATAAACTCGCGCGCAACGACTGGGGGTAGGGGGGAAATTAAATGACGTATTAAGATACGTCATTCACTAATAAGTGATAATCATTTGGGATGAATTAAATCAAAATAAATATGTCAAATGACGTTGTCAGAATCGTCTGAGGGCGTTGGAGTGCGTCATTCCTTTAGAGAAAAATCAGAATGATTTTTCTATACAGGAAACTTCTTGGAAGTTTCCTTTAGGAAGAATGAAAAAAGTTAAAGCATCAAAAGTGATTTAATCATTATCAAAAAGAAGAATGCTATGCTGAAAGTGCATGCCATGATACATAGTGCGGACAGGGAGATGTCAAAGCTGCCGAACCCCCAAAAATCTACTGTTTGATATGATATTTTCGGCAGTCTTTCGATGATAAGTTTTATTGCGAGCATGCCCGTCAATACGGCTGCTATGCTGAGTGCCGCGAGCAGCTGCAGCATGAATTTATTTTCTGTCATGTTTTCTTCACCATGCCAGCTTTCTTAATGCATGGTTCCTTCTTAAAAGAAATCTTCTCGGAAGATTTCTTATATATAAAAATCTCGTTAGGTTTCTCTACGAAAGGAACTGCTTCCTTGAGTTTTTGGATTGTATCAGTAGCTACAAGCCAAGCATCACCACCATTTAAATGATTTGCTTTTGCCTTCTCAACAACTTTGTTGATGATTTTTTCTTCGAGGGCTTTGTCGAGTTCCACGCATTTTTCTTTGACAGGAATTACAAACATCTCTATCTTGTTTCCTATATCATCTTCTACAACATCTCTGAATTGTTCAATATTCGGAACTAAAAATATCTTATCATAGCATTCCTTGCAAAAAGGCTTTCCTTCCTCTGCCCAATTCTCACAATTATTTCTTCGACATAACTTTTTATCTTCAGTCATTTTTTATCACCATTTTCTTTCTAATAGTTTTTATACCTTTGAATGTAATGAAATTTCTTAAGCAATTAAAATCACAAAAATTCCAAAACACTTCTATTCTATCTTTTGTTCTTGTTTGTCTAAGTGCTAAAAATACTTGATTTTCTTTTCCACTTTTCATATCATCATTATTACAGTTTTTACAAATACTCATTTTTTATCACCGATTTCAACTAAAAGTTGTTGCAAACTTTCTTTATTTGCATTAATTCTTATGACTTCAAAACAATCAAAATGTTGTGTCTTTTCACATTCTTTGAAATGCACTTTCTTTTTCAAATCTAAAACTTCAATCTTCTGCTTGATTATTTCTGTGATTTTCTGATGCTCATCTATCATTCTTTGTTTGCACAGTTCTACCCATTCTAAACGTTCTTTTTCAAATTCTTTTCGGCATTTCTTGAGTTTGTCATCTATCGATTTAGCTATTAATTTAAATCCACCCATTTCACAAAGTTCTTCTAATTCAAAGGGGCATGTTTCAGTTTTATGATTATCAGAGCAATAGGCACATGTTCTTTCATCTCCCAAAGAAGGCTTGTCTTGTTTTATTCTTTCATCAAGACTTTCTTCTTTTAGCATTTCAACCACTTTGACTTTACTTTTAAATACCAATTAGCCCACTTTCCATTATCTTTAAATCCTAACTTTTTACAATGTTCATTATAATCATCTTCAATATCATTAAAAATTTGTTTTGCTGTTTTCTTGATGGTGAGGTCTATTGCCTCTTCAATATCACTCATATTGTAAATTAATTCTCCATCATCAATATTAATTAAACCTCTATTTTTTAGGTCATCTTTCCATTCTTCCAAGACTTCTTGTTTGATTTTCTCGTCAGTCATTTTTTATCACTTTTTCCATTTTTATGATGTCCATATAATCTGGCATATACCAATTTTTTAAAGTATTTTTCTTGGCTGGGATTAATCTCATATGGAATAGCATATAATTAACTTTTGCCCTGTATTTTTCAGCAAGTTTATTCTTCATATCCCAACCTATTATTTTCTGATGGCACACCCAAAGCTCATGCCTTACATCTTGAACAGTATGTTTCTTTCCATGAACGCCCTTTCTTTTTAAAGAAAGGCTTCCTTTGATTTTCTCGTCAGTCATAATTTTGCACCTCGGATACCCCTGCCTTTAGGCTGGGGAGGAAGAGGGAGTAGTCGTATGGTCGTATTGCCTTCGTATCCTCTCTTCAAGTAAAATATACCACATGGAAATCCAAAAGGAAAACCTGCTTTTCCTGCTGGTAGTAAGTGAATTGAAACTATGTTGCCATAGTTAAAAATCTGCTTTAGAGTTCCCATAGATTTGAACATCTTAGCAAGTGGAACGAGTAAAACTATATTCTCTGCTATGTCAAAAGAGTGTTGAAGGAATCTGTTATAATCTGAATAAGGGGGGTTCGTTACTAACCAATCAACTTTTTCGTTGTAATCATAATAATTTCTTCCTTCGACAATCTCACACCATTCTGTATCTTTTGGTAGGAATTTTAGGAATGCTCCCTCACCTTTGCATGGTTCTAAAACTTTGCCTTGTATTGGAAACATCTTACATATTATTTCAGTAAGCCATTCTGGAGTAAAGACAACATCATTCTTGTTGATGTGAGCGTATTTCCCTTCTATGAAAGGGTTATGCTTTTGTCCGTTTATACTACCCATTTATATCACTTCACCACATTTATGACAACGATTCTTACCATCTCTGAAAATTCCAGCAGTTTCAACCCCACACTTACAGAGCTTACTTTGAACGCTATTTAGCCATAGAGTCTTATTCGATTCTTGAAGGTTTGTATTATGACCTAAACTCGCCATCTGTTTTTCTTTTCTTGCCTTGTTGCATAATCCTGCCATTTTTATCACCTAATGATACCCTACCCTTTAGGGTAGCGGAGAGCGTCATTTTTTATCACCGATTTCAACTAAAAGTTGTTGCAAGACTTTAATTACTCCAACGTCTATTTCTAAATCTTTTTGTGTTGAACCATCTTCTTTTATTTCGTTAAGTTCTTCAATCTTCTGCTTGATTATCTCTATGATTTTCTGACGCTCTTTATAGGTATCTACTAAATAATCCTGTAAAATATCACCACATACAGAACATACTTGCCATGTTTCAGTTGCTTCAAGTTGCCCACAATTCCTACATTTTTCTTTCATTAAGTCTTTCTCAAATTCTTCTTTGCATAACTTGATTACAAACTCTACCAATCTCCAATCAACTTTTTGGTCTGATATGAAATTATCTCTAATTTCTTGTTTGATTTTCTCGTCAGTCATTTTTTATCACCGATTTTCTTTCTAATAGTTTTTATACCTTTGAATGTAATGAAATTTCTTAAGCAATTAAAATCACAAAAATTCCAAAACAATTCTATTCTATCTTTTGTTCTTGTTTGTCTAAATGCTAAAAATACTTGATTTTCTTTTCCACTTTTCATATCATCATTATTACAGTTTTTACAAATACTCATTTTGAATCACCGATTTCATCCTTGAGTTTTTGAATTGTCATTCTAATTATTGTTGGAACGCTATCCTCTTGTCTGCAAACATGATGAGTTTTTAATAATTCTTTCCAATCAGTTTGAACTTCTTTTCTGATTTTTTCTTCGAGGGCTTCGTTCAACTCCTTGAAGTCAGAATCTTTTCTAACTAAACCTAAATATTCTATATCATCTCTATTTGCTTTTACTAAAAATATCTTCTTGTCGTCAGTCATTAAGAGACCTTCCTTATGACTATGGTGCGCTTGTTCTCGAGCCAGTTGACGCTGAACTCCCTTATCCCTCTCGCTTCGAGATATGCTATTATCATCGGCACGTCCTCGAAATGATGCGAGCTTTCCGTGCTCATAATAAGATGCCTTCCCCAGAAAGCCGTCTCCTCTATCTTCACAATCCAGAGTGCGAATTCCTTGTCCAAGTCCCTCATCAGTTTCCTTAGTTTGTCCTTGAACAAATTCATCACCTCTTCAGAATTCTCTTCGCTTTCTGTGAAAATCCTTCCCTCAAAAGATAATACCTGACTTTATGCGTCCCTTCCCATTTGACCTTCTTCTGCTTTGTTAAATCCTGCAGATGCTCTGACACAGTGCCCCTTGTCAATTTCAAGACCTTCGATAGTTCGAACGGTCTCATCTTCTTCTCCTTGAGCATATGTAAAATCTTCTGTTTCGTGGTCATCTCTCCCTTCACCTGAGGGAATATTTTCATGACTTTTGCGTGCTGCTTTCTCTTAGACTTTTTTGATTTCAAGAAAAACACCTCCTATGTTTTTCTGGCAAATTAAAATCTGCGATTTTAATTTTCATTTTGATTCCTCCCTAACCAAATCTGATTTTTCAATGAAGAAAATCTATTGATTTTCTGCATTCAGAAATCCTCCTCGGATTTCTTAATCTCTTCCTGTAAAAACTTCAGGTCAGCCTCCAGACATGCGAGCGCATCGAGCAGCCTCTTCTTGCTGACCTTTCCGTTGCTCAATATGGAAAAACTTGATGAGACTGGAATCAAGTTTTTATATTCAGGAAAATCTTTTTGATTTTCCTTAATCGTATAGCTCTTGCTCAACGGAATAGAAATCTCTTTCTCCAAACTATTCTCCTCCTTTGTCAGCTGTATGCTTCTTTATGAAGGCTTCAACATCTGGTACATGCTCCATCAGAAGCTTTGCCTTGGTCACTCCGAACTTGAACTTCACGGTGAAGTCCTTGCCTTTCTGGGTCTTGAAATCCCCTTCAATCACCATGGTCGGATGCCCCTTGAAATCCTCTTCGTATGTTTTGCTTACCATTAAAACACCTCCATAATTTATTAACACCTAACTATATAATCTTTTCTCTCCTTCTTTCTTCTCCTGCCTCGATTATGAACAGGTTCAACTCGCGTTCTGATATTTTTGGTATCTTCCTCATATCATTCACTCAGCATCTTTCTCAAGCATTTGTTGCATTGGTCTGCGACAGCTCCCATATCAGCGTACATTAGCTTCACCTGTGGGTTGTCCATGTCCCTCTCGAACTCCTTTCCACACTCTACGCATTTTATCTTCTGTATGTTAGTAATCAAATCACCTTATCATAGATTATGTCACCGCAGGTCTCGCATTCAATCCTATGCCTGACCATCGGTCTTCCTCTGAGCTTCCTGTTCCTGAATCTGAGCTCTATCAGGTAACAATCGTCTCTTATGTGATTCTTGTGGTTCATTCAATCAACTCCTGACAATTGCGGCACATCCTTTTCATTATACCGTTTCCTATATCTCTGCTTGCGATGTTGTTTCTCAGACACTATGCTCTCGACTTCGCCTGCCAAATCATCATCCGTAGAAAGATTTCCGATATGGTCTTCGATGTCATAGACATGTGACAAGAAATCTGATTTTGTCAGCTGTTGCCTCGTCGGCGCGGTCTTGCTCCTGTAGATATGCTTCTGGAAGTTGAACTTCCACCAATAATATTTTTCACCAGCTTTTATTCCAGCGTCAGGATAATCCTTGCGTGCCTTCTTCACAAAATGCGCTTTGGTCATTTAATCATTACCTCCAATAGATAGTTCGGTATCACTACATATAAGCGTTTCGGTCTTACCTTACTATCACACCTCGCAATCGACATATTCGTGATGGCATACTGGGCAGTATGTCTCTTCTCCTTCCTGATGATGACCGCAGTTGCGGCAGCCCTTCTTTATAATGTCCTTGACATCGATTATATTCAGGCTTGCTCCAGTGGTCTGCACGAACTCCTGCAATGCCTGCCTGTCTGGGAATTTTCTTGTCGTCACTTCCTTCCTGTCTCCATAGGTGTAAGTCGCTTGGACTTTGTAGTCCTTCTCCCTTTCCACTTTTTCCTGTTCCCTTTCGAAATCCTCAGCCACTTTGATTGATATGTCCTTGATGTCCTTATCATAGAGCCTTGTTCCGTCGTTAAGGAAGACATTGACGTTCACCTTGTTCCTGTTGAAGTCTCCCATGACATCGAAGTTCGTCCTCATCCCAGACTTGCTGTACTCGAAGATTATCTGCCTTTTGAATTTCATTAATTTTATCTTCATTTTATTCTCCCTCCATTTTTGCTGATTTGATGAGCAGCTCTATTTTCGGATGGTCTTCAATTTTGTTGGTATCAAAGAATGTTATATGATTCTTCAAGTGCGTATCTACGCAGACCACGCCATGCAGGAAGAGCCTGCATGCGTCACAGTAAGCTCCAGCTCCTTTTATCCTGTGACCGCATACGCCGCAGTTGATGCGGAAAATCCTTCTCAAACTCATGTTAGGTTTCGGCATTCTTATTCGCTCCCTGCCTTGCTTTTTTGAATCAATGCTGGAATCGGTGTATAGAGAATCTGGTTTGCATATTGTTTGTGCCATCTTTCTTTTGTGGATTCCCTAACTTGCATGGAATGAGTTATATATTCTGTAAACAAGTTATATATGCTATAACCGTTCAACTCATCGAGCTTCCTCGCTTTTTCAAGTATCGCCTCGATGTGCTTTTTGCCGAGCTTCCAAGATACCAGCAGCTCGTTCAAAAGTTTTTCTGTCACAATCTCCTTCAATGCCCTGCTGACTATGTCTGCGAATTTGCTTGACTCCTGTGCCAGTGCTTCGAACAATTTTGCTATTGACTTGACGACGAATTTCTTGTCACCTGCATGGATTTCTTTGATGCTCTTTATTTTCATCATGCCTATCATGCCGTTCAGACAGACCAATCTCATGGCAAAGACTTCCGCTCCGAAGCTTGTGGTCTTGTCATAAGAATTGAAGAACCTCAGACCGAAATTAACAATATCGCCTTTCTCTTTCACTTCAGAAACATCGACCTTGAATCTTGGGTCGTCGAATAGAATGTCTGCATAGCATCTTCCGCCATCTTTTGTGATTGTCCCTTTTATTCCAATCCCAAATTGCTTCATCGCCTGAACTACGGGCTCGAATATCTCCCTGTGTTGTATCAAAGTGTATTTATCAGAAACTATTGCCTCTACTGCGTTGGTAGTCTCGTTGACTACAGCCTTGAACCTGTTCGCAGGCTTCCCTGCTATTTCCACTTCCTCCAACTTCGCAGTGTCCATCCCGAGCGTTATCGCCTCGAGTTGTGCTACGTTGTTGAAAGAAACCCTCTCATATCTTTTGTTCGCCATAAAATCACCTCATGAAATTTTATAGGTAATAAAATTTCAGGCAAGCAAAAACTGCATGGTTTTTGCTTTCATAGTACGTTATTACCTAATCATAGTTGGTCATTTGAGTATTTAAATCTATCTTCCGTAATAAGGGGTATGCATACCGTCTGTAGTGATTGCGGCAAGACCTGCAGGGAGGTCGGGATGCTGAAGAGGCTCGGCAGCAAAGGCTGCATTTCTAAGAGGTACTGCAAGAAGTGCGCCCATAAGAGGTTCATGTGGATTAAGTGATGATTGTATGAGAAAAGTATTCTATGTTTATATTGCCTTCTTCTGCTTCTTCATGTTCTACAGCGTCCATCTGTTCCTCGTGTGCAATGCCAACTATAATGGCAGCTTCGAGGATATCTGGCACCTGATGCTGTTCTATTTCATAGAGCTCGGAGCTCTTTTCTGTCTCTTCATCGCATTCATGATTTTCGATAAAGCAAATTTTCTCTCTCTGAAGAGAGAACATTTATTAAGAGAGATTACTTTATCTTCGTAAAGTTGAGTTCTTCAGAATGTAGCAAAGTGCAATATCTTTCATAATTGTTGTCGGTGATGCACTTGTATGCGTGGCATGCCAAACCTTCTGTTGTCTTGTTGCATAGTAAAGTGGCTTTTAAGTCTGAATCATACGTCATGAAATCATACGGATGCTTTGCCACGTCAAGGAATCCGCTCGGCTGGAATATACCGTAGTATGCGAGCACTCCTGCGACTATCAATATGATGAGGATTGCCCAACCATTTTGACAGCAAAGAATGTTTCCACTCACTTGCTAATGTCATTAAGTATTCTATAGCCGTTTGAGCTTTCATTTTTTGTTCACCTCCTCGAATTTTTCTTTAGAAAAGAAACATTCATTAAAGAACTTTTGATTAGTAGAAAAGGATTAGGGGAATTATTCCCTATCGCGCTCAACAGGGCTATTCCGAACACCTGACCAATGTTGTTCAGGACATCGAAGGTCGCTCCGATGAACAGGAATGTTATCATGATGCAGTGTATGTTCCTTGATTTTCTCGTAGTCCCGTAGATTATGGATGTGAGCGTCATCGCGATGACAACCCAGACGAATATCCATGAGGCTCCGAATTTCAGGAGCGGTGCGATGAGCATGTTCCTCTCCTGAAGACCCAAGAAGCCGATTCCGTACCATGTGAGGATTCCAGACAGATAAAGCATCACGAGGGTCGTTATGAACATCTTCCTTGTCAGGAGGTATATCGAGTCCCATGTCATGTTCCATGCTTCTTTGAAGATTTCGTGCATTTTCATTTCTTTTCCTTCTTAAATATAAAATCTCCATAAGGAGTTCTTATGATTGCATGCTCTATTTGGGCTCTTGCTGTTTGAATCAGAGTTTCCATTTCTTGGAACTTCCTGCTATGCCAAGCTCTTTTATTTGAGAAGCCTGTGTTATCTTTGTCATACAGGTTTTGCAAGAACTGTATCGGGTATTCTTTTCCGTTTACTATCAATTTAATCATTCAATCACTTCACTGGATTTTCTAATTTGACCTTCACTACTTTTTCCTTATTCCAGTTTAATATTTTCTGGACAGATGGCGGAATCGTGATATACCAATGTTCTGATTTCTTATTTTTTCTGATTTTGACGGATTTTCTGATTATTGCTGTGAATACAACTTCTTGTCCAGAATTATCCTGAATTGCCATCAAAATACCAGAATTTACTTGGAGTTTTAAGCATTTAAATGCATATTTATTTAAGGAGGCAAACCCAAATTTTCATATGGAAAAATCATTCTTGATTTTTACATTCAAAAATCTAAGGGAGATTTTTTAATGCGTAAATCTGTATGCGTTGCTATTTTTCTTTCAGCATTCTTTATCTTCTGCTCTTCAAAGGCAGACGCGTTGACTTTGCTTAACGCTGGCTATAACATGAGCTCCTATCCAGAGACATATTACGGTCTGACCATAAGCTCGATAGGCGGCACCGATGTCGATGAATGTGATTGCGCATGGTGGGACATATGGTGCAAGCTCACATGCCATCCGACCTATACTGATACTGGATGCTTCGGCGACAACCGCGGCGACTTCCTTTCCTCATATTCTGGGGCTACTGGGGTCGGTTATTTCAACAACACATGCGATGTCCCTCCTCTTTATCAGGGCATCGGCATATACGCTCATAGCAATTTGAATCCGTTTCCTACTGTAATCACAACTCCGAGCTCGAGGACTACTGTATTTGCCCAAGTCAAATACAATGTGAACAACTGGACAGGGGTAAACATGACCGCTGGTAAATATCCTGTGCTCGCGTTGTTAGACCCAGCCAATCTGACGAATTATTATGCCATTAAAAATCTGACTCTCATCAACAATTCTTGGCAGGTCAGCACTGTCTGGCATACTTTTAACATGAGCTCCAACATAACTGCAATCTTGATGATTCCAGAGATAGAGAACATGTCCAAGGGATGGACTATATATTTCGATTATTTCAGGGTCGGCTTCGTTGACAGCGACAGGTATGTCAACTCGGCTCCTTCAGCCTCTCAGGAGGCTGCTGACTGCGCTTGGTCGAACAGCTCTGCTGGATGCGGATGGGCTGGGAATTTGAACGGCACATATGTGGGCAAGAGCATAGTTGCTGTCGACATATCTGGTCATAGCCTCGGCGAAGATTCTTCCGTACCATGTGAGACAATCTACACCAACTGGAGCGACTCTGATTTTTTCAGCGGGAAGTATTCGGTGAGGATGGCTGATGAGATGCCTCCGTTCTCGAGTTCCATCGACATAGGCAGCGATAGTTGGGACGACCCTAACGGATGGCTTGGATATAGTTCGAGCTGGTGCAACATGCTCTTCAAGGACTTTGTCTTCCATAGCGATTATGAGTATTACTATCATGTGGCTCCGTCATATACTCTCGTTGAACAGAGCATCGGGATGATAGACTTTGTCAACATCACCTATGCAAGACCTTCATGGTTCTATCTGCAGGATTCATGTACTGGCATGTGCCCGTTCTATCATCCGAGTCATGCTCCCTGCACTGGCAGCATGGAGTTCAATGACTCTGGGATAATAAAAGGTATAAGCGAATGCAGCATCGTTTATCCTTCACTCGGTTATTTCCGTTATCCTGTCAACCTTTCTGCTAATAACATAACAAATCCTAACAGCTGGAGGCTCAATGGTTTTGCTGTCTATTACAGTCATGATGGTCAATCCACACCATGGATTCCCATGAGCTATTTCACGACCTTTGGCAATGCCACATGCGAGGAGGGATGGTACTGCGACGGCACGAAGGAATACTGGCTCAACTCGCAGTGCGGTGCATACTTCGAGACGAACTGCTCTGGCATATGCGGATGTTCTGGCAGCAGATGCTTCCAGACGACTGGCTATTGGGATTGCGGCAGCAATATGACATCCTATCATTACAACTCCACATGCCATAATGACCTGCAGCTGCTCTGTGATTTCTATTGCGATTATGGCACTGGGAAGTGCTTCAATGAGACAATCTGCGCTTCGGATATTGATTGCTTCCCGTTCTGCGATGGGAGCACAAGATATTATAATCCTTATTGCACGCCGTCATACACGTGCGGCTGGCATAATTCGGAAGTATGCGGTTATGGCTGCGCACCGTCTGGATGCAGCGGGGCTCCTCCATCTCCTCCGTTGTTCGGCAATGGCACCGATATCACCACATTGAGACCTGCTGATGTGATAAGCTCGATATACTACGGAGTCCTCGGTTTCGTCAATGCGATGGGAGGCTCTTTCATGTTTTTCATATTCCTTATGGTGACCATAGTGGTCATAATCCTTTGCATTACGATAATACCTAAGATATTAGAGGAATATTTATGAGAATGAAGATATTGCTTGCAGTGCTGATAATGACTTTGATGATTCTTCCAGTCAATGCGCTCGCGATGGCTGTCGATTACATCCCTGACTATCAATGGTACAAGCCAGCGAACCAGTGGACTGGTTATACTGGGATTCCTATAGACGATGCTTATGCTGGCTTCACGCTCCTCTTTTATAGCAATGTGTCGAAGGTGTTGAATCTCAATTCACCAGATGGTACGAATCCTTATTGGTGGGTGTGGATTGCCCTTCATAATACGAATATGAATAATTCGGATATGACTCAGATTGTTCCGAATCCTCATGACCTCAGGGCATATGTGCGTTGCGGCGGCACTGGAGGATGGTATAACATAACCTCTACCATTACGAATTATACATGGAACTCTGGTTATGCTGTCTTCAGGCTTTCATGGGACACTGAAGAGATGATTCCTTTTGCAACAGGCTCCTATTCGCCTACAGGCAAGCCTTTGTACGGTCTTAACCGCGATTGCATCTTCGGTGTCGATGACTCGTCATATGATGCTGGGGACTGGGTCACGATGTCGGTATGGGCTCAGAATCCGAGCAAGAATGCCATCTGCTCCGTCGATAGTTCGGTTCAATACATACAGAGCGCCGTCACTGCGATAATAGACATAAACCTGCAGATTTGGCAGATGCTCTTCCAGATATTTTCGATAATCGTTATACTCGGAGCCATATTCGGCATTCCGTTATTGGTGTTCAAGCTCATCAAGTGGCTCATGGACGAGCTGAAAGGTAAGAAGAAGGTGTTTTAAAAATGAGAGGATTCGCTGTCACTGCAATCATAGCGGTGATTCTGGTCATCTTTGTCATGCTCTTCATAATAGGGATATCTGGCAACTGGAAGCCAGTGCAGGGGGACGTTTTGGGAATCATGAGCTTTTTCACCGCGGTCTCCGTGACATTCGGGGAGTTCATCTCTGTCACGAACCTGATGATGTGGACTATGATATTTTTTGCAGTGCAGGGTGTCTTCCTGTACATATATTATAAGATTGCGCGCCTGCTCTGGGTGAGGGTTCCAGAATTCCAGAAGTGGTACGAGCAGACAAAGGCATGGATGGAGAAGATTTAGTATGGCAAAAGGGAAATGCTCAAAGCACCACAAGAACAACTGCAAGCTATGCTTCGGGGGAAAAAAATGAATAAAATATTTTTATTCGCTGTGATGGTTTTTCTTAGCTTCAGCGTTCAGGCTCATGCTTATACTTGGAACACTCCCGAGGTCTGGACAGCGCCGTTCCTCGTCGAGATATGGGAGAGTTATGCGGGGTTGAGGATGGGTTACAACATAACTCCGACAGTCCCAATCAGGCTTGATAATCTCACACTCGGACGTTTCTCTCAGTCCGTCGGGATATATGTGTTCAGGATGTCAGACGGCTCGTGTGTCGTTTTTGTGCCAGTGTATAACTCCAGCCAGCAGTCTGTCAATTTCACAAGCGATGTCATACTCTATCCCAATGATTCGTATTATATCACGTCCGCTCCTTCTCCTTATTCCACCTATTCTGATATTGACCCGAGTTATTATCCTAATGTCACCGACGGGTTCGTCGTGAACGATGCGGTGTATACCCCTGATTATGGTGTCACTTGGATTCCCGCCATCTCTCAGGCTTATGATATCCAGAGCATAGCGTATGAGAGGTATAGTGGTGGCTCTCCTTCAGATGGCAATTTGACAGTCAGGTTTTGGACTGACTTGAACATGACCGAGCATTATTACAACGAGTTCCTCTGGGTCTATGCCAAGAAGGCATGCGAATGGTGGCAGAAATGGCTCTTCCAATGTTCGGATGATACTTATTATCATGCCGCATATGTCGGCGGGTCTGCTGTCATAAATATAGAGAAGGGATATTCCTATGACCTCTATGCGCTGCAGGGGGCAGTCCATTGGAACAACACTGGCGCTCCGAATGTGACCTCATATGATATCTGGCAGATGTTCGATACAGTCCATGTCTCTGGGGATGAGACACTCGACTATTTTTGGAACACCACTACCTCTGGAAAGTATCCGCTGTTCGGTGATTATGATTTGGACTTCTGGAGCAGCGTCGCTGGCATAATAATCCTGTTTGTTGTGGTTATTGCAGTTGCATACTTCACTGATAACGGTGTTGCTGTCCTGCTCTCGATGGTACTGATGTACATACTCCTGAAGCTGTTCGGAATCCTCACTGGCGCGATATTCTTCGGCTTCTTTTAGTCAACACTCGCCATAGCTCGTCCCAGAAGAAATCCGCTGGATTTCTTATGTTCAAGAAACTCAAGAAGAGTTTCTTTAACGACACTGGATGCTCGCAGAGCTCGCTAATGACTACTCTTATGTTACAAATGAGCATATGCTATTTTAGATACTATTTTTAAGTTATCGTTTCGAACTATCATAAGGAAGGTTATGGTTCATAAGAGAAGATATCTTGTACTGGGGTATAGCGGCAGTAAACTCTTTCCAATGAGGCAGATGAGGATGGCGGCTGGGGCTCGGGAGAGGGATGAGATTGTCAGGATATTCAAGGCGCAGCCTGATATTCGGAACATCCATATAATGAAGGACGGCTGGGTCAAGGCTGTCGAGGAGGAATTCGCGCTAGTCAACGTGCCGAAGGCTTACAGGGCAGTATGGCATGACAAGCCGAAGGTCAAAGAGGTTGTTGTTGAAAAATGACGCACAAGCTAAAGTCCAACTTTGTTGTTGTTGCGAGAAATGTTCTTACAGGTCAGGTCGTAGAGCTCCCTATTTCTACAAGAGAAGAGTACAAGAGGATGAAATGGTATCCTCAGAATGATTATGTTCCTTTGAAAGTGAAGAAGGGAGGCGAATAGTATGGTTCATAAAATAAAAGATAAAGACGTGCTGGCTGATTTTACTATTGTAGCTCTTGCTGATGGAAGCACTGGACTTGTGATTCATGGTGGGCATGTAGTGGCTCTTTCCAAAAAGGATTCTTATGACAAGCTTTTTGATGCTTCGGTCAAGAAACTTGGAGGGAGAAAGGACAAGGCGTGGGTTGAAAAGCAATGGAATATAGAAGCTATCGGAAGAGGCTAATAGATAATTCATGATGATAGTATGGTACATGGAATAAGATATCATAAGGGAAAAAGAGGCAAGTATTGCAGGGAGAGACTCGCAGAGCCGAGCGAATTCCACAAGAAATCTCTGAGGACGATAAAGTCAGGAAGCCACAAGGTCATCGTCGGATGTCCAAAGTCAAAGAGATTCGTTGGTGGAAGATGCTCTGGTGGTACGATGGCTCAGGCTTTGCTTCATCCTTTGAGAGAAGGCAAGTGCAAGTGATTGCATGGTTCACAAAACAATGCATAGATTCAGAAAGGATGAGTTGATTTTGTTCAAGGGAGACCAAGGAATGTTCATGAAATATGCTGCGGGTGTCCCAGACATGGCTTGGATAAGACTTCCTGTTCCTATAAAGTTTATAAAGAAGGCTGATTGATTATGGTTCACAAATTCAGCAGGGCTGCAACTTCATTAGACTGGAGGTGCGGTTTCTGCGACAGGGGCTTTGATAACATGTATGCGAGGGATTCGCATGAGGTTCATTGTCCTAAGAGGGATGGAAAGACCCATACTTCTGAAGGGAGAAGAGTAGGCACGGCTTGGTAATTATGGTTCACAAAATAAAAGAATATAAGACTTGGTTGATAAGGACTGATGCGATTGTCAGCGGCACCGATTATGCTGAGATAAAGAAAGTCGGTGATGAGATATTCCAAGCTGTGACTGAGGTAGACAAGCGCCATCCGACCACGAAGAAATTCACATTCAGGAACGTCCATACTGCTCATAAGGAGATAATAGGTTGAATTTTCTCTTTCAAAAAGAGAACATTCATTAAGAGAAATTAAAGTGATGATATGGTTCACAAAATGAAGACTTTAAAGTCTGCGACCACTGGGACGATAATGGAAGTCCATGATATGGGCACGATGTGGTCTATAGATGTGAAGCTTGACAACGGGAAGATGAAGATAATCACTGGTGACTGGAGACCCATGCGTGACGGTCTTGACAGCGCGTTCGACATAAGTTCGGATAAGTTTCCTTATACTTCAAAAAAGAAGATTTACGAGAACGTGATAGGTCAGAGGATTTCATTCACTCCAGACCCGATATTCGGGGCTTCGAGCTGGGCACCTCTGGACGAGAAGAAGTTCTCATTGAAAGTGCTTCCATCAGGGAAGATAAAGAGGGTATCAGGGAAGTTTTAATATGGTTCACAAACAAAAAAGATTAATTTTAGAATGTCCGAAATGCGGAGACATCTCATACTATGGAGGATATCCTCAAGACCCTCAGATGAGCACCGTGCTCTGTTTGAGGTGCGGGTATGCTGGAGCTGGCATGGCGTTCAAGCGCATGAAGAGCCTGCCAAAGAAGAAGTGATGATATGGTTCACAAAACTGAGGGCGGGGCAATAGAAGCGATGTTCGGGATGACCGATTATTTTTACACCGAATGGTACGAGAAGGACGTATCACCGAACCTTACAAAGCCGCAGAAGCAGAAATTGTTGAAGAAGATTTCAGACCTCTCATTGGAGAGGGACATAACTTCTGTCGGGGTCAAGATAGACAGGAAGGATTTCCCAGAGCTCGCACCTTTCATGCACACCGAAAGTTTGAGCGGTCTGCAGTTGTATGCTGTCATGAAGGGTCTGTTCAGGGAGCTCAGACCGAAGCAGGCAAAAGTAGTGGGGATTTGATATGGTTCATGAGATAAAAACAAGGATGATTCCGCAGAAGGATTTGACATCAGAGTGCTGGACTGTGCAGATGCAGGGGTTGGGCGCGTGCAAGACCTGCCCTTACAGAGGCACGAAGGAATGCGGAGGAAAAAATATAATACGGACAATGAAGAATATTAAAGGAAAGAAGGTTCCGTTAGGAAAGGCGGTCTTATAATTATGCATGTTAGTAAAGTTCGTGTTAAAGACAAAATCATGGAAGAGGCGAAATGGGAAGCTTTCAGGTCAGACCTCAGAAGGTCTCTTCAAAAAGAAGGTTTCGATTACGGTGTCGATGAGAAGGCACCGAGGCAGTCGTTCAATTTCAGCGGAGTCAGGCTTTCAGGCGACTGGGTCAAGCTTCATGGTTATAATATAAGCCCTTACACTGGAAGAAAGGGAAGAATCCTCGGATGGAACGACTGGGTGAGGTTCAATAATACTGTCAACAAGGTCATGAATAAATACAACATCTCCGCCAAAGTATCATCGCTCGGAGGCAAGTTCAAGATAAGGGAAGGCATGACAGCGATGACTGAGAAGGATTGGGAAGGTCTTGGCGAGGAGAACGTCGGTTCAGTAATGGAACCTGTGAAAAGAAGGGACGCTTGGGTAAGCGAAAGATAATTGTGATAATATGGTACACAAAATAGTCGAACAAGAGAGAAAGAAAGTAGAGAAGATGTCAACCGAGCTAAAGGAACTTCAGGAGCAGGAAGCTCTTGAGAGGAAACAGAGAGAGCTGGAGAAGACAATCGGCAGGCAGAAGTTCTGGATTAGGCACCACACTTTGAAGGAAGGTATGGAAGGAGTGAAGAAAGGTGTCAGCGGTATGAAGGCAGGGACAAAAGGATATCTGATGTTCGTCAGGAAGGATGTCGCTCCTGTGATGCTAAAAGGCATGCATATCGTGATGAAGGAATGGAAGAAGAAAGGCAAGCCTCTGACCGATAAGGAAATCAAAGAGTATCTTGAGAAAGAGTGATGCTCAATGCACAAGCCAAAGTTCGGAATTCGAAAGATTACTCTGAAGAGCAATGAGTTATGGGTAGACAGGAAGCATAGGGTTTACTCATTTGAGAAACGCAAAGGCGTTTCTAAAACATAGAAGAAATCTCATCTGGAGATTTCTTATCAAGAAAACATCTTTGGATGTTTTCTTTAGGAAACAGCGGTTTCCTCTGTTCGAGAAAGAGAAGGTAGAAAAAAAGTAGATAATTATGCACAAAAAAACTTCGTGTGTTAGATGCTGCAAGTATTGCGCAAAGGTTTCATGTCCGATAAGAAGATGTTAGGTGTCTCTTCATGCACAAGTCAAGGAAAGTCAGTGTCGGGGCGAGTGAAACGAGCGCTGACATACAGGCGGACATAAACAATCTGCTATTCGATTCGATGGAAGGAAGCAGAGCTTCCTTACATGCAGGAATTCCAAAAAGGAATTCCTTCATAGGCGGAGACAAGAAGAAGCTCCTCACTATCGTGATAAGGAGAGACAAGGAAGGCAAGTTCAACTTCCTCAAGTCGGAGACGGAATGGAGGGGAGTTGGCACTTGGAAGAAATACAGGCATGAGAAGGACGCGATAATCGAGGTCGAGTTCAAGGACAGGGGGGACTTCAAGACCAAGAAGCTGCTTCCAAAACTCGAGCAGTATAATAAGGTCGCTGTCGGAGAGGAGAAATTATATGCGAGGGTCACTCCAGTGACAGCATCGACGTTGTGATGATATGGTTCATAAATTGACTGTTAAAAAATTGAAAGAATGGATAAGCGATGAGAAGAAAGGCGCGGAGGAATATCGGAAGTACGGTTTCCTCGAGCAGGCTGGAGACGAGGTCAAGCATGCTTGGCATTTCGAGAATCTGCTTTTCGAAAAAAGGAGTAAATAGATATGGTTCACAAAATCGTAGGCATGCTTCCGATATACAAGATTAACGGCAAGCTCTATTTCAGGGACGAGCGTCTCGGCGAATACAGGAATGTCGACAATCCCTTGGACTCGATGCCGATTGACAGCGTTCCTCTTTCCAAGCTTCAGAAGCCGACACCTGCGGACAGCATGAAAGTTTTCGGAGGCAAATGATATGGTTCACAAGATGCGTAAAACTAAAAAATCATATGAAGAGTATTTGAACAACCTCTATTATGGAACTGATATTTCGGAGAACGAAGAATACATATATTTGAAATCAAAGAATCTTTTAAGAAGAGGCTTGCTTGGCACTGCCTTGAGAAGGGACGACCCGATTGCATTTGAGGTAGGTTTCGAAGAATGGCATGGTGAGTAATCATGGTTCACAAAATAGAAACTAAAAAGTTGACGACCCAGCAAAGGTTAGACCAGAACAGACCTATAGAAGTCTGGGAGACTCCAGACGGCTCATGGAGATGGGAGGTCTACAGGGATTATCAGAAAGACCAGAACAAGCAGTTCGCGCGTGCGTTCTGCCGCGTGTTCTCTCCGATAACGAGGGAGCAGATGAGCTCTGGCTACGAGCTCGGGGATGTCTATTGGTCTGACATCAAGTCAGTCGCAAGAAAAGTAAGCGAGGATAAGAGTGAATGATATGGTTCATAAATTAAAGGCAAGATGGATGACCGTATTATTTGATGAGAATGGTAAAATCGTCAAAGGCGGCATGCTGACGCGTTCCGAATTCAAGGAAGTTGTTGGTTCATTTCCGAAAGGAATCAAAGGTCATATGGGCGCAAAAGAAGGCAGGCATGTGCGGTATAGGAAGGTCATGATTTAATGTTCAATCAGTGTCGGGGCGACGACGAGCAGAGCGAGGAGGAGCGCTGACTATGCACAAGGTTTACACTGGCGTGAAATTCGACGAAGATGGGGAAATCATCAAGGAGAACTTAGACCCGAAGCAGAGGAGGTTCTTCGAGCTGAAGGAAATGTATAAATACACGCCGTCCAAACTATTTGAAAAGGCGTTCGACCAGTGCTGGAACGAGGCAGGCATGGATTTCGATGCATCAATGCTTGATATGAAATTGGAGGAGCTCGAGGAAGTGGAGCGCGACAGGGACATGCTTGCGAAATCAAGATTCAACGAGGGGAAGTAATGGATGATGAGATTTATTTCAAGGACTTGAAGGTAGACATAATTCGGAAGAGGGATGGGGAAATAATTTACGAGAAGAGGAAAGAGTCAGGTAATATTGATGGTTCATAAGATAGAGCAATCAGAAGAGAAGCCTGCTGAGTCAGAGGAGATAACGCTCGGCAAGGTAGCTGAGTTTTACAAGGGCGTATTCAACGAGTTCAAGCCGAAAAAGCAGGAGGTCACAGTCGAAGGCTCGGTGAAGGAGAAGAGGAAGGAAGAGGAGCCGATTGACTTGGACGGAGGTCATATTGGGTGATATCATGGTTCATAAAAAAGCTTCAAAAATAAGAGAATGGTACAAAAGGAATAAAGAAAATATAGCGTTTTTGGAACGTGAAGGTTTGTTATTTACAGGTGCAGGAGTTATGGCTTATGGTATATCATCGGGTGAAATTCCTGCATATATGGGTGAACCACTTGCTATGGGAATTACTGCTGGCACAGCATTAAATATTGTGAAACGCTCGGAGGAAGCAGAAAAAAGAAAATTAAAGTGATGATATGGTTCATAAAGTTTTCATAATAGATGCGACTTTGTACAGATTGAAGAGTGCTCATGGATTATTTGATAATGAAATACTTGGGGAAGTTTCGTTAGCCAAATTAAAAAGATTAAAAGTGATTTGATATGGTTCACAAAAAAAGGTTGAGCAAAAAGGAGAAGGAATTGATTGCGGAGGAGAAAAGGCTCGAACAGGCAGTGAAGGAGGAGAACAAGAAGTTCGAATCGGAGAATCCTGAGTATGAGAAGGAAGATGAAGAGGATGATTACGACAAGAGGAGAGGTTGGTAGTAATGGTTCACAAGGTTGTGTTGAAATCAGAGGAAGGCTTCGTCGTGGAGGACGGCGAGCCGCTGCTCCTGACGAAGAGGGAGTACGATACTGCGAGGAAGAGGTTCATCAGGAAGTACGAAGGCAGTACGAGACAAGAGATAAAAGGATTGAAAAAATGAACAAGATAATCTTGCTTTTCATGGTGGCTTTGATAGTCTTTTCTATTGTTTCTAATCCTGCTCATGCATGGCTTACTGGATGGAAATACAGAATCCAGAAGAACGTCACGAACATGGATAATAATGCGGTGATTGGCATGACCGCCAACATCACGATGGATACTGCCACGCTGATAACCGCTGGGAAGATGGATTCCGACTGCAGGTTCAGGGTCACGAATGCTACTGATTATATAATCACAGACTATGCCATAGATGTCTGCGACGATGCTGCCTCCAACATCACGTTCAAATCGGACTATGGCGCTGGAGAGACCAAATCGTTTTATGTTTATTATAAGAATCCTGCAGCTTCCTTGACGAACCAGTCTTGGGACAGCGTCTATTGGGCGGTTGCAGAGAACTGTTCCAATCCTCTTGACATGACGACTAAGTGGAATGCTACTAATGTGACTTCTGGGGATTATGTCTATGTTAAGGACGGTTTATGCATTTTCAACAAGACAAGTTCAGGTGCCTATCGGAGCAATGGAATCGTATATAAACCGAGTTCTTTAAGCATTGGAAGCCTTCATGCTATCATCCGTGCTAATTACAGCGGCAGCAACAATGATGCTGTATTTTTCATGCAGCTCACCAATCAGACCAATTTTGGATGGGATAGATATGGCTTGAGTACAGTCACATACGGTTGGCATGGTACTTATAGTCCGAATGAAAGGACTGGAATCCAGAATAGCACTCATTGGATATTCTATGAGGGTGCACCTCCTTTTGCTAACCTAAACATAATTGAGATGCGCATGAATGTGACTCATTATGAATACACGATTAATGGTAGCCTCAGGAGCTCTGGCACTTGGCAAACCAATGACTTGAATAGCACTCCATCGTTCTGGATTTCGCGTTCAGGATATTACGGCGGTATGGCTTGGATGGATTATGTTTATGTGAGGCAGGTTTCAATGGAAGAGCCTACGATAGCTTCTGGTTCTGAAGAGGAATCCTTGTTCCCGATGATTGTCAACAGCAACACGAGCATACCTCAGGATACCTATTATATAAATGACACGGAAGGCGCTGGGATAATCACGATTAATGCGAGCAACGTCACCTTCGACTGCAACAACTCGCTTTTCATAGGAAATAATTCGGGGATATTGTTCAAGCTAAATGACGGAAAGACTGGTATAAACATAACCAACTGTGGCATAACGAACTATAGTTATTCTGTGACTGACAATGGTTTTTATGATACTGGCGGCGATAAGGGAACAAGGGTGAGCCATTTCACCAACAATACGATAAGGAATTCAAGATATAACATGTGGGTCTATGATTTCAGTTACAATCATGTCTATGATACTACTTCAGGCTCTCCTTTCTATGGGCTTTGGGGCACATGGGAGGGCGCAGGTGAATTCCCTGCATGGAAGACAAACATGACCATCACCTATAACTATCTGAACAACAGCAATCTTTTAGTTGCATGCCCGAGAAATTATTACGGCGTTCGCGGATGGGGAGGATGCTTTGTTTATAACAATGAGATTTATAATTATAGCGGCAATGCGTTGACTCTTCTTGGAAAATCATGGGGAAGCACTTATGGTCTTACTTTTGAGATGAGCAATAATATAATGAAGTATAACGGTGTAGGTGTCTGGATTGAATCGTATTGGACTCCAACCTTCTTCCCGTCGGATAACAACACTATAACAGATAATGATATCGGATATGGGGCATATCCATATGGATATGGAAGCTCCGTTGAGAACCTCTGGAATTCGACTGTTGCGAATAATTCGGCTGTAGACCTTTGGATTAGCAAGCCGTATGATAACGGAGCTAATTATATTTATAATGTTACATATGGAACCATTAGTTCATACTGGGGCAATCCAATACTGCATCATATGAGCTTCATGGTTGGCAATGTGACAGGTGTTGATGGAGCTCCAATCAACAATGCGAGCTTCAAGCATTTCAATTATGCTGGAGCTGCTGACATTGATGGAACCACGGATTCGAACGGTCTGATTTCAGGCTGGGCTGAGTCATGGTATCATGATGGCAGCGGAAGGAGTATGAACAGTACGGATGTGATAGTTAGGAAGAGACCAGAATATGTAAAGTCTCCGCAGACCTTTGTCAATACATCAAATTATAGCGTCAATTATTTGGATATCATCTTGAGGGACTGTCTTGCTCCTGTGGATGACTATTCCGCAGATGAGAGCGGGTCTATCTATTTTTGTTCTGGGACATACAATCAGGATGACGTTTCAGATGACGGTTTGGTGAAGGTTGCGATTGATAATCTTGAATTGATAGGAAACAATACCTTATTGATAGGTACAGGTGCAGGAATAAACAACACTGGTTATAATAATTTTACGGTCAGAGATGCGAACATTTCATACACGATTTCTCTGTACTTCAAGGATTCAAACTCATATCTGAAGGACTCGAAGATAACAGGGACAATAAGATATGATATGGCGACAGGGAACATAACTGGCTCTGACGTCGGTGGTCTGACATTAGGTTCTTCGGTGATACATGTGATGAACACGTCGATGGTCTCGGATACGATGCTTTCAGGCGGCGCTTATTACAGGGATTGGTATGGATATAAATTGAATGTCTACGGTTGGAACGGTTCGATAGCAGGGGCGAATGCGTATCTATACGGCGCGGCATGGAACTTCTCACTTGGTAGTACGGACAGTCAGGGCAACACGACCTTCAATGGTCTGCTCCCGCAGTATTATACCAATGCCACTGGAAGATATAATTCATCCGTCTCAGCTTCGAAGTCTGGCTGGAAATCCAACAGCATGGGTGCCTCGATGGTCGCAAACAACGTCCATGAGGGCATGAAGCTGAAGATGTTCGCAGAGCCCGAACTATATCTGAATGGTGTGGATGATGATGTTTACATAACCTTTGCCACGACCTTGAACGTGACTTCAATGGTCAATGGAGGTCTTGGAAGCCAGTCAGGTCTTATTTTGATGCTTAATGGCACTCCAATCTCAAGTCCAGACATCGGCAAGCATTCAGCTGGACTTTTTAATTATACATCTACATTCTCGGAGAATGCTGATTTTGCATCGCTCATCGGTTCTGTCACCCATTATGCTTGGATTGACATATGTTCGTCTGGAACATGCAGGGTCATCAGGGATGTCGGTGGAGGGATAGGCGGGCTGTTCACTGCGATATCAAATCCTCTCGCATACATCATGCTCATACTTGGTATAGTCGCTGGAGCCCTTGTCGTCTTTTATGGCGTGGTTACAATCATTGTAAGATTGATATAGTCAGGAATCGAAGTTCTTCAAGGAGAAACAACTTTACCGCTCGTGCCTTATTTTTTATCTTCTTTCTAACCGATTCAAGATTGCAAATATCCAAAGTTCAGACAGAGTCTGTTTTTTAATGCAGACCATTTAGACTGTTGGGTGTATGCGGACATTCGACAATGTTCTCTCGGTTGCTTATGCGAAGCATATTATCATCTTGCTAAGGTTATAACCTTCTACAAGCTCGCCGTTGCATGCAGGACAATACCATATCCCCATCACATCATCTATATTTAATCCGCAATTAGGACAATGCTTTTTCATAAAATCTCCTTGTGGATACCGCCACTTTTAAGTGGCGGAGGAAACAAGAGTCGTTCTTGTTCTAATCGTCTGTTTGCTATCTCACAGTATTCTTTGGAAATATCAAACCCTATAAAATTTCTATTAATCTTTTTACAGGCAGAAGCAACTGTCCCACTTCCCATAAAAATATCAACAACTAAATCTTTTTCATCAGTTGAACATTTCAAAGACCTCATAACTAATTCTTCCGGATGTTGTGCAGGATGTTCTTTTTTTCCAGTTCCTTCAATATATATTCCTTCTGGATGGATTAAGTTTCCTGCTGTAACTGGTCTAATATCATCCCACAAATCGTTTAATCTGCCTTTGTACTCTTTAGTTCCATCCCATCTTTTTAGGAATTGTGTATCCCTTAAAAATCCATCGGGGATAAACTTACTTTCTTCGGACTTTGTAAAAAAGAAAATAATTTCGTATCCTCCAAGATATTTATCCTCATAGTTTGCACATGACTTTCTTTTCCAGATTATTACGTTCTTGAAATAGAAGTTGTTTTTAGGTAGAAGATTTCCAAATGAAAATATATATCTTGACCACATCTTAACAAACAAACTCCCATCTTTTTTAAGAACTCTATGACATTCTTTAAGCCAAGACTCACACCATTCAAAATAATCTTCTCTTTTATCATTGTATTGGTCTTTTCCGTAGTTATAGTTAATATTGTATGGTGGGTCTGTCCATATACATTGAACACTTTCACTATCAAGTTGTTTTAATCCTTCAAGACAATCCATATTGTAAATTTTGTTTAGTTCTAACATTTTAATCACATGATACCCCGCACTTTAGGGCGGGTGAGAGCGTCATAAAAATCACGGGCAGGATACCCAACCATTTATGGTTGGGAGGAATGCCCCTCCTTCTCTTTAGTTTTACTTATAATATATTCTAACACCTTTCCATTTGGCAGTTGCTTTTTAACATGAATCGTATCTCTTGGGAAGTTGAGTGGATAGTAACCGAAAAGTGCTATCATGAAGTTCTTAATCATCGCGTCAGGGTCAAAATCCATATCTTTTCCAGACATTGTAGAAGCCTGAACAGCATACTTGACCGCTTCTTTGAATATACTTTCTAATTGCATTCTTATCTCTATAGAATCTGTTTGTAAAAGTGCTGGTGGTTCTCCATGCTCTTTGAATATCCAGTGGTCTTTTGACAATGGGAAAGATACAACTGCTGAAAATCCATCTGGCGTTTTGATTGCATCTATTATCTTTGCTTTCTTTTCCATAGTTAATCTATCTCCTTACAAGATACCACGGCTTTTAAGCCGTGTGCGAGTGCGTCATTATTCACTTCCAGAGGTTCTACGAGTTGGTATGCTTACCGTCATGAGATTGTCTTATCAATTTTAAATCCTTGTCTACCTGCACTTTCGCATTGTCGAAGTCTGATTGCTGAATATTTAATTTTATGTTCATGTTCGCTATCGAGACAAGCTCCATATACTCGCCTTCAGTCCTCATCGGGAACAGCCTTCTCGCCAGCTGTATCTTCTGATGGTTGTTCTTCATCCTCTGGTATAGCTTGTTCTTGGCGAGCGCGAACCCCTCGTCTAATCTTGATTGCTGCCTGACAGCGATGCTCTCGTTCTTCAATGCGTCTATGTGCAAGTCCTTCCTCCTCTCATACTCGGTCTCGAACTTGATGTCGTCATACTTCGGGATTATCACGAAGCCGAGCGGTATGGAAGAGACTCCGAAGGTCTTCTGGGTAAGGTCATAAATCAGGAACTTTGTAAGCTTGTGTTCGAAGTTCCTCCCTGCGGTCTCCAGACCGTAGAATGCGTTCCTTCCCACGAACTCAGGAGGGTGTATCCATGATACGGAGATGTTGTTCTTTGCTATTATGTTGTTCAGGTCTTCGGTGTGCTGCATCTCCCTGAATGCTCCGAGCCCAGTGTGCTGCTCCATCTGCTCGTCTACTATCATGCTCGTGTTGTTCGCTGCATATGGAATCCTCTGCACGAAGTACTGCTCATTCGGGCATATCATCTCTATCGTGAATTCCACTCCAGACATCTGCCCGATATACTTGTGCGTGGAGATTGCTCCAGTCGTCTTTCCTGTCCTGACCCCTCCCTTCCATTCGAGTATTGAAGGCTCCTTCTTCTCGACCTTGTAGTCGAGGAAATGAAAATAAATCCCAGTCAGATTCCTGTTCATGGCTTCTGCGAAGACAGGAAGCTTCTGGATTTTGAGCTGCATCGTATAGTTCTGTATCGGGTCTACCTCGAAGCTTATGCTCTTGAGATTCACTTTGATGTTCTCTGCTACCTTCTTCGGCACTATGTTTGGCAGCTTTGGCAAACTCTTTATTGCTATGTGGGCTTTCTCAATTATTGTTGGTTTCATAACTTATCGAACTCCACTATTAGGAACATATCGAAATCACGGTGGCAATCAGTGCACATAAGCATGAAGCTATCCTTGTGATTCTTGATATCATAATACCTCTTCCATCTGCCGCGACCTGCCCCTTTGACCCCAGTATACTTCAAGTGGGCGAATTCCAAGTCATCAGCCGAACCGCACCATATACAGCACCAGTTGAACTCCTCCCTCAGTTCAGTCAGTTTCTTCTTGAGCCACTTGTTCTGGCGTGAAGTCATATTAATCAAACTCGTTCCCGCAATTACGACACTTGAAAATATGTATCTCGGACTTCCTCACTATCACATACCCGTTGCATTTAGGGCACCTCACGTTCCTGAGCTTCTTCCACAGCCTTGGAGGATAAAACGGTCGTTCTTCATCCATTATCATCACATCGCAATGAAGAACCTGCATTCTACTCCGCATGATTGAGGTATCAGGATTATGTAGTCATCATCTGCATAAGGACATCCACCATCCCACATATGTTTACATTCAAAACATCTTTGAAGAGATTTCATTCATTACAACCTCGATGTTATTTTTAATTTCATGCTCCCAAAAACGCATGACTTGAAAACCATTAGTAGATAAAATTTTGTTAACTTTAATATCTTTCCTTTTCATGTTTGGAAGATTATGCCAATAGTCACCATCAGCAAAAATACAAATATTCGGTTCGATAAAAATGTCTGGTTTAGCTATTTTTGAGATAGGTTTTTGCGTCTTAAATTTTATACCTCTTTCCTTTAGTTCTTTCTGTAATATTAATTCTATGCTTGTATTCGACCTTGGAAACGTAAGATTTTGAAGTAATGCCTTCTCTCTTAATTTCTGTCTCACTTCAGGTCTCTTAACTGCGTTATTCTTAAATTTAGCATCACTAACTTTCTTTCTATAGATAGGATTCGACATTGGATTATGTAAAGTCATTCTCTTTACCCAAATTTGTCTGTATGTAGGGTTTTTCCATTGCTTCTTCATTTGAGCACTCTTAAATTTTCTATTATATCTTGCTAAATCAGGACGTTTTCTTTTTTCGTTCAAATCATCACCTTTGATATCCTCCATCATAATTTCTCTTGCAATTCTTACACTGGTTCATTTTTATCACAAAGACCGCACGTACAAGGCTCGAGCTTCGGGTCTGAGATAAGACCTGAAAGCTTTCCGCACTTTGTACATATCTTCATTTTATTAGCCTTTCCTGTCTATCAAGAAAATCATTCAGATTTTCTGGATATAAGAAAACTTAAAAAAGTTTTCTTCTATGCTCTTCTTCATAGTCACGCATCATCCTGAATATGAACTTCCAATACCTGTTCTCTATATAATCCTTTTCCTCTTTTGTGAAGAGCATTGAATCACTTTATTACAGGTATTTCCACTTCAGTATCTTTTGTAAACGGAATGTCAATCGAATACTTCTTTGCAATCTGGGTCACAATCCATCTTACCTGCTCGTAAGCCTTCTTTATTTCGATTATCAATTCTATCAGTTCGTATTCCTTGTATCTCATCGGTCTCGTCCTTGTTATCGGGACTTCGACTGTATAAGTGAGCGGTCTCATCACATTCTTCGATATGAAGGTCTCCACTGTCACGAACGGAATCCTCAGGTTCTCCGTAGTATTCTCCTTAATCCAATCGAGCTTATCCTGCATGCCTGCGTTCACCTTGTCTTCCGCGTTGATTATGTCTTGACACAGGTTCAATGCTTGGAGGAAATTGGACTCTATCAAAAACTTCCCTATCAAGACTTTTAGATACTCCATTGTCAGCAACCTCCCTCGCTTTCGCTCGGTCGGTTCCCGACACCTACTACTTTTACTCCACTTTTATCAACTTTCATAATAATCTTTTTACCATCATTATACGGACACCCCTCGTAATCGAAAAACGAGTTCTTCCGTTCGGTGCATTCTGCTCCGAATGGCAGCTTTTTTCCAATCCTATTCTTGTATACCCTGCAGAATGCAAGCTTACCAATCATCATCAGGTATTTACATCTGATGTTGGTCTGCATTGGCTTCCCGTCGACCATCTTTATTAGATGGCAGCATTGTCCGTCAACAACGCCTACAAGTAGGCATTATTGACCACCTCCCTTATAATAATCATTATAGTAATCATAATTCGGTTTGTTGAAATTGAGGTTGTTCATCCTTCCATCAAGTAACATATGACACCTTCTGCATGTTTTGATTAAATTCTTTGGGTCATTGTTTCGAACATTCCCATCTTTATGGTGTGTTTCTAAGTTATGGTTCCCATCGCATTTTTGACATATTTTTATATCTTTTGTAATCCTTCTATATTGCCTTCGTCCGTTATTGAACCTCGGATTTAATTTTCCAATTTTTCCAATGCTTAACAATTTATAAAAACATTTTATAGAGCATGTTTGCTTCTCTTTGTATCTCTTCGGAGGTTTGAACTCTCTTTTACATATCTTGCATAAATTAATTGTTTTCATCATCTACCTCTATAATATTCTTTATCCTTGCGCGTTTATTAAATTTCACTATGTTATCAGGGGTTACTGTGAAGTTGTGACCGCAGTAAGGGCATTTGGCTGAAGAGCCGATTCTTCCCCATTTCTTCCTGTAAATGTTTGAGCACATGCTGCATCTTATCGAGAGCGTCATATGACTATTTCGTCCCGAAGATTGTTAAATCTTTGACTTTGTTCCATAACAGTTCTACAGCAATCTGTAGTTTGTAGACCTGTATGAACTCGAATATCACAAGTATCATCAAGGCTATAACCAGAGCTATGAAGAACCAGTATGAATATGTTGCATAGAGCGGCAAGATTGACTTGGGCTTTTCATTTTCTTCCATTGTTATCACAATAAGTTTTTACAATCCTTGAAAGCATCGTCGAGATGAACACGACATAGAACAGCGTCATGCTATTCCAGAATGATGTCCAGTTGAGGTTCAGGTAAATCTTAATCATCGCAAGTATCGCCGTGGATATCCCAGCGAATGTGAAGTCTGAAAGCACATAGTTCAGGTACCAATCTTTCATCCTGTCAGAAGTCTTTATGATAGAAGAAAGCTTTACTTTCTTATATGCAGGAATCTTGTTAGATTCCTTCAATTTCTGAACGTGTACACTGGTCTTGGCTCTTCCTGCTCCCTTTGCCTCAGCCTGCTTATCAGGCTGTTTACCAACCGTATCATCCATATGAGACTCCTCCATAATATCTTGAGCATGACTTTTATAGACCTGAAGGCGAGGGCGAACGGGCTCTTTTCCTTTTCCATTTTCTCGAACTCTTCACCGACCTCATCAAACAGGCTCTTCTTTTCCTGCTTTTTTGAATTCATGCTTCACCTTGTATAATAAATTCTTTTCTCTAATTTACCTGTAAACATGTTTTTAGTTTTCCTTATTACTTCCATCCTTATCATCTTATCGGAATTGTTTCAGCATCTTTCCCTTGTCCGATAACCAAATCAAAGCAGCCATGCTCCTTTCTGACCTTTGGCTTTGGCTTGCTCAACTCACTGTTTATTTTCTCAAGACCCTTCATCGTCATGTCTGCAAGCGCATTCTCAAGTATGTCTTCTGATTTTACCTTGCTCTTTAATTTCTCTATAATCTGCTTCCTCAGATATTCGAACCTTCTCTTGCTAATCCTTCTGAATTTCAATATTTCATTATCCCTTTGATGCGTGATGTAGACTGGCTCATAGAGTTCTCCGTTCACGACCAACAAATTGCCCATCTTCTTTATTGTAAGCTCTTTTTTAGGCATTAAGAAAACCTCCATTGGTTTTCTGAATGTTTAAAAACATAGTTTTTCAACATCATATCATCCTGAACTTCTGGTCGATTCTTCCGTACCATTCCAAGAACTTCTTGTGCAATCTTTGGTTCCTGTTCCTCGACATCCTCAATATCGATAGCACATCGAGTTCTGTTATTTGCAGAGATGGAGGGAACTTGTTCGCATAGCTCCATTTCTGGAATATGTCTGGAGCATCAGGATATTCGATTGTGACTTTGAAGTTTAGAACCACCCTGCTCATTCCGCCTTTAGTTTTATGCTCTCTTCTCCAGTGCATTTTAGTTGCATCTTCCCCTTTGGCAGCTTCTCGTTGAACTTGTCCAGCATGCCTTTTAGCAATTCAAGTGCCTGATTATCAGTGAGCTCGCTTCCAGTATCGACAGTAAAATCGACATGAAGTATTATCATTTACTGCACCAACATCGTTCTTCCAAGCTTGAATCTTTCAACACTCTTCTCTGGAGCCATGATTGATATTATCACAAAATTATTCTTGCCTTGTGTAAGCTTCTCCATCTTGAACACATCTCCCATTGCCTGCGGTCTTGTGTTGTATATCTGTGCTTGCTGTTGCGGTTGCTGCTTCTCTACCTTCCTCTCCTTCGGAACCATATATTCTGGAAATGGAGAGAGCGGTAAGTCGCTTTGGAATTCCTCTTCCTTATTCTTGCCTCTACCAAACAATTTTATCCTCCTCCTTACATAACTCCCATTTTCACGAAGAACTCCTTCTCGGCATTGAGCACTGCCTTTGCCATGGATGTTGGGATGTTCTTCGACCTGATATAAGCAATCAGGATATCCTCGCTGATTTTATTTTCAAGCAGCGTCTTCAGTGCCTCATGAATCTTTTGCATCTGCTTATTGAACACTTCCTTATCATACTCTGAAATCATGACTATCTTCGGTTTTATCTTCTTGTCTGGGTCATTGACCTGCCATTGCTGCAATACGTTGATGACCTCCTGATTATTTGTTTCTAACACAAATCTTTTTAACATAACATCACTTTTTCCTTTTAAGCTCATCAATTTCTTTGCTGAGGTTTGCAATCTTTTTCTCTCTGCTAAGTGTCGCTGAAATAAATCTTGAAATCCTGTTGCAGACTGTTCTGATATCCTCTCTTGTCACTCCTTTCAATGCAGCATAAACTTTCTTTTCAAGTTCTTTGATTCTTTTCTCTGCCTCTTTTTTGCTTTCAGGAACTTCTGGTGTTTTTATCAATATCATCCTCCTCCTTCTGTATTCGGCATCGCCCTTCCCTCTGTCTTCACCACATATCTCACATTGGGGTTGAGGTTGATTGCCTCCCTCATCACGTTGGAATAATCTATGGTCTGCTGGTATAAGGTGTCTATCAGGACAGAATCACGCTCGCGCATGAAATTCTTATCCTCGTCCCTTATTATGTTACCGTCGAACCCCCTGAGAATCGGGTACGAGTAATATTTCTTCAGCTGCAGACCTTCACAGTGCATTATGAGCGACCCCTTGCCTTTTGTTATCGTCGGCACTGGGAGTGTCCAAGCTTTTGTAGTCTTCCTTGGCTTGTTGTTCTTATCCATCTTAGTTTCTGATGTTATTATCACTGGGTTTATGTTGCATCTTACAATCCAGTACTTCTTCAGAATCAGGTCGAGTATGGGTCTTGTGAAAAATAGAATCTTCCTCAGGAACCCTCCGAGCTTTCCGAACCTCAACCTCGAGAACATGACGTTGAAATAACCTTCCTTGTCTATGCATTCTCCCTCGTACTTTCCGACCTTTACAAGCCCGTCCTTCTGGTTCTCGATGAAGACTTTTTCAAGACCTTCCTCCCTGAACAGCTTGCACTGGTTCTTCTTTATCTTAAAGTCCCTCATGAACGGGTCGTCCTTCCTCTCCTTCCTTGTGAAATAGAAGTACATGATGATTCCAAAGATAGAGCCTATGATGATTACAGTCCAGAAAGTCGTCGAGCCGACAAAGCTCATATCAAAACTGAAGCCGCGACCTGCTGTTGGTGCGTTGGTAAGAGGGACGATAGGGGTTGCCATTATTATCTGTAATAGCATACGTCAATCAAGTATTTATATATTCGGAGTGGCGTACGTCAAAAAGTCCGCACTTTATAACCCTGCTCGACCATACTATTTACATGGCTGTAAATTTCAGTGAAGTCTTAACTGACATAGGAAGTGGCTTAGGAGCATTCCTCGATTCAATAGCAGCTCCTTTGGCATACATTGTTTTGATTCTTGGAATAATCGGCGGTGTTGTTTCCATTTTTATGGGAATAGCATACGTGATTAAGAAATCAATCAAATAATGTCCTTGGATAGTTAAGCACTAAATGGCGTATTGCCCTTCGGGGTTTTACTGCACAGACTTCGTTTTTGTTGTCTCCTTGAATTCTTCGGAGATTTGTACTATTTTTCTTCTTCGAATTTTCTCAATCTTGAGGAACCAAAGTTCCTAAAGATTCAAGAATTCATTTTCTTTAATCTTTCTTCGATTCTTGTGATAATCTCTTCCAATTTTTGTTTGAACTCATCCAATTCAGCCTTTCCTAATTCAGCATAGCAGATATCAGATTTTAACGCCCGCAATCTTACAGTCAGGCTATTGTATTTCTGTTTGTCTGTATAAATCTTGCTTTCTTTCAATCTTCTTTTCATCCTTCTCTCCCTCACCAAACTTCCTGTACCTGTCGTACATCTTCGCTCTCGAATCGAATATCTCGCTCCTCTTCTCAGGCTCGGTGAAATCTGCGATGTTAGCTTCTATGAACTCCTTCGAGAACCAGCTGTTGCACCTCTCGCATTCGACCATCGTTTCCTTTGTCCCAGCATACTCCTGCATGAGCTCGTCGTCCCTGAACCTCAGGTTGAACGACGCACATTTGGCGCAAAAAACTTCAATATTATTTAGAGTAATCATTTATGTCTACCATAAATATTTAATTTAGGCAGTTTGTCTAATCTTCCATCTGATTTCATATGGCACCTTCTACAAAGGAATGCTATATTTTCTGGCTTGTTGTTCAAAGTATTCCCATCTTTATGATGACGTTCAGCCTTTCCTCCACATCTTACACAAGGCTTTAGTTTGTACCATCGTTCAGCCCTATTATTTCCAGTAATTTTTGATACCTTATCCCCTTTCCACATCGGATTTTTTTCTCTTAACTTTGCAAGACGTATATGTTCATTATGCTCCTTGGTATTTTTCACGCCAAGCCGATGATGGATATGATTTTTATAGAATTTAATTTCTGCACTTTTTATCTTTAGTTTTGTTTCTTCCGTATGATGCTTACCAAACCAAATACTGTTTTTTCCTGAATTCTTTTCTCTTAAAATTCTTTTTGTTCTTTCAGTATGATGTCTACCAAAGAATGGATTGTTCTTACCTGACATACTTCTTTTCATATCATATCATCCCTCATTATACGGACAGTTCTTGCACTTCCCTTTCTGCCTCGTGTACTTTCCCTTCCTCCTGCAGAATATCAGTTTAATCTTGAACCCTCCTGAACCTGCAGCAATCAGGCGTGCCCCATTTTATGCAATGGTTGTTCCAGAACTTCACGCAGAACTGGCATAGATTCATATTTTGCTCCATAATGGACAATTTTTCTTATCCTCTTCGCGACCATTGCAATCTACGACAGACTCTATAAGAGCGCATCTGAATTTTGGGTTGAAATAGTCTGTTCTTTTACTAAACTTACATTTAAGCATGATGTTTCTCCTTATCATGGCTGTCTAAAAGCTCTTGCGTCTCGAAGTTCATGGAGCATTTAGTACAGCCGAATGGTTTTGTTAATCCTCTTTGAGTTTCAATCATAATCTCAACTTCAATAGACAATTCTTGCATGTGACCTTGGATACATCTCTTGTAGATTTTGATTTTGTGATGCTGCATGCGCCATTGCAGAGATAACCCAAGTCCTTGAATCTTTTCTTCTTGCCTTTGGGACTGACTCCGCTATAAGTTCTCCATTTAACGAAATGAATCTTATCAGTCATAACTCTAACCTTTATTTTCCTCTTCTAATTTTATGTTCATACAATTAACGCATGCATATTCGCCTTTATACAAGCCTAATTCTATGCTCTGTAATGTTGCTGGGCTTACCCATATATCATTATGGCAGATTGAACATTTCTTTTTTATTGAACCTTCAACCAAGGCTCTCTTACTTATGCCGACTCTGACGCAAACAATGAAATTTTCATCAGTCACGCAGACGCCTCTTCAATGAGCTTATCGGCAGCTCCTTCTCCTCTGATGTTAGTATCAATCTTCCTTTCCAATCAACAGCGAACTTCTTCGTAAAAAGCACGTTGAACGTCCTCCTCTTCCAAGCTCCCCGTATTATCCTCATCCAGTTGAACACTTCCCTGTGGTAGTCAGAGCCCATCGCACATTGTATGAAGCATATAGCCTTCTCATCAAGGACATTCTTCAAGAACAGATAAATATGATATCCATGTTTTGTCTTCGCCCATCGCGACTGCTCGAAGTCTATGCTCAGGTCGAGCATCTTCTTGACAATCTTCAACCTCTTCCAGTCTACCTTACCATCCAAATCAAGTTTTATTAATGGTATACAATCACATCCTGCATAATACTTGTTGTAAGCACGTCTTGCTCATCTTCACATCCTCATCCTGCAGCTAGACCATGCATTTCCAGTCCTTGTCAAATATAATCTCTCCAAGATGCTCCTTCTTGTGGTTGAGCACTGAGATACGTACCCCAAGATGATTTATGAATTTAAGTTTCAGATTATCTCCTCCTGTAGTCGTATTTGAATAATTTTCTTAAAACATTGCTTTCATTAACTTGTGAATTGTCAAAAAACATGATTCTCCAGCCTCTTCGTGCAAAGTATGCCCTTCTATTTGCCTCCCACTTCTTTACATCTATGAACTTCCATTTCTTATGTTTTTTGTAGAACACTTCAAGTGCTATTTTCCTTCCGTCAGTTCTTATAAAATCAGGGCGTTTTGTTCCAACCAGCACATCGCCATTTCCAACAAATCTATAAGGTAATTTATTTCTATTGACAATATCAATCATTTTCAGTTCGAGCATCGAAGGGTTGTTATGTGGCATAGTAATTATTCCTTGTGCAATCATCTGTTTTTTTAACCTACTCATTCTTGCTTTCCATTCACCAGTTTGATGCTTACCGTAATGATTGTTAAGTTTTCCTGTTTGAGTTTTCATCCATGCTGATAAGTCAGGACGCTTTTTGCCTAACCAATAATTTACTGGATTTGATAATTGTGCATCCCGCATTTTGGTTCTATCTTCCAAAGAACGCTTCTTTCCTAACCAGAATTGTGAGACTCTCGCATCCATTTCTTTTGTTAACCCCTTATTCCAAGGCATGTGTCCTTTAAACATTAAACTCACTCTTTCTCTTGCTTCAGGATTCTCTAAAAAGTATTTTTTGCAGGCAATGCCTATTCTTTTATTTCTTTCAATCAACCACTGTGGATTTTCCTGCTTCCATTTTTGCCAGAATGCTTTTGTTAAACCCATAGAAATCAACATTTATGTGCGACGACGATAATCATAACGAAATTCATTATCCCTCTTATGCGTAGCAGTGAGCTCCTCGACCTCGACCCCTTCTTCATAGTCCTGCTTGTTTATCTGGAGATATGATGTGAGCTCTCCGAACTCTGACAGCTTCTCATGCACCCAGTTCATCATCTCGAATATCGTGGAATCGGTGAAATCCCTCGGCACCCTCTTCGAATAGAATCCCTCCAGATAGAACGGATGGAATCCCCTGCCTCCAATCTTCTCATATTTGATTTTGAAATGCACTGTGAGCATGACCTCCCCTACTTCCCTGACCCTCTCCTTCTTTACTTTCTTCCTTATCTCCTGTATCTTGAGCAGGTCTCTTGTCTTCTTTATCTTCAATGATTCAGGACTTAGAAATCCCGTTTCTTCATATCGTCTCAAACGATATCTCCAAGCACGAGGCGTTAATCCATATTTCTCAGATAATACATTCGAAGCCTGACTATGGCTTCTACTGTTATAATAAATCTTCTCTATATCTACTACAGGTACTTGTACTTTCTGTTTCCTAACCATTATAAACCACTCCTATGGAAATAATTGTAATATCTCGCATGAATCTCCGTCTCTGGCATCACGTTATAGAAGATTGAGGGGAAGCACATTCCTGTCCTCTTGTACCCAGTGATTATTATTATCGAACCTTCATGCATTCAGATAACCTTCCAGTCTTTTAATCTTCTTGAGTTTTAAATTTTCAATATCCAACTTTTGTATGTTCAATGCGACCTTTATCTGCTCTATCATCAGCTCTACATCGGCAATCTCTTCTGCTATCTTATCTTTGCTCGAACCGTTTATCTTCCTTCCATACTTTACCAATGCATGAATCAATTCCGATAGCTCCTCTATGCACATCAGGATTTGAGTCTCCAATCCCCACTTCTCCAATGCTTTTTCGTAGATGGTCTTCTCAGTGGTTGTCATATGTATCCAAACCTCACAAGCATCAGATACAATATGAATGCTCCTAACACCGCAAAGCTCGCATAGTCCTCCCATGTCGGATGATACGGTTTCCTCTTGATGCACCTGTTGCATGCTCCGAGGTTCTCTATCAGTTGGATTATGCCCGTCTCCTTGTCGCATAAGCTGCATTTCATAGAGAAAAACTCCCTGTTTTTCTATAGAAGAAAACATTATCGAATGTTTTCTTATCTGGAAAGCTCTGCTTTCCATATGCAAAAACTCTACTGAGTTTTTTCATACTTTAGTCAACCTGTTGAATTCCCCATCGAGTATCGCTCTTCCAAGCGAATATTTTATTCTATTAGGAAGCTCTGGATTGAGCTCCTTCAATCTCCTATATGCATGCTCCCTTCTTTCAGTATTATAATAGAGCACAAGCCTCTTGTTCTTTAACAGCCACGTGTTCTTGGCATGACTGCTCCTTCCAAGCAACGTAGTCCTCTGTATGGGGAATCCCCTGACTTTAAGAGCCTTATATAACTCGGAAATCCCCAATCCGATTTCCTTCTTCAGCTCGAATGTGAACAGCGGTCTATCCTTTATGAGGCACCATAGTTTGAATGCTTTTGTCCTCTCAAACACCTTGTTGTTGTACCTGTTCTCTGGCACGAGCATGCCAGCCTTGAATCCAGTCCTGAATCCGTACCTCGAGAGCGTCCCGTTTATGGAGCATCTTGTCATCTTGAATTCCTTCATGAGCAATGTAACAAGTTTTATTCTTGAATCAACAGAAGGCAGCAATTTCTCCGCCCTCCTGATTATCTTTCTACCGAACTTTTTCATTTCATCACGATTTTATTTCCTCTTTCTCTCGATTTCTGTAAAGCATATAAGTAATTTTTACAATTCTTTGAACAAGGAATAATGTAAAAAACTTCGCCATCTTTCCATATTTTACAATTACAATCATTCATTTTAACTGCTCCCAAAGTTTCTCGAGCTCGTCTGAAAGCTCGCTCAATGAGCTTATAATCTCCCTTGCATCATAGAGGAAGCTAAACTTGTCCTGATACTTACCGAACGCCGCAATCTTCCCTGTAAGTTTCGAAGCCTCTCCATGCATGAGTTTGATGATTGTTTCTTCTTTCATTTTTTATCATCTCCATGTAATACTGAAAATCTAATTTTCTTATGGAAAAATTCATGCGACGGTATCAAGTTATCCCTTTTGTTCTTTGTTATGACCCATTCACCTTTATTCTTACCGTCAAGAAGTTTGCATTTTGGACATACTATTTCTGGGAGTGATTTCACATATCTCTCAGAGAATTTTTGCCTGAAAGCAGGAGTAGCAGTGATGATTCTATTTTTTCTGTCGTTAAAAACATATCTTGGATTTACCATATAAACAACCTTGCATGATTTACATAATACATTCATGTTAACCAAATCCTATCATGGAATCGCAAAGACCTTCCTTGCTATAGAAATGCGTTATGTATTGAGTGTTCCATTCAGAAGCAAACTCGTTCAATATCCTCCTCTCCTCGAATAGCTTTTCCTGCTGCAGCTTGTCATACTGCTCCCTAAGAACATCCTTAAAAGTCTTATCGAAGTGCTTATCATACTTTTTCTTTTTATTCATAGACATCAGCATCGGGGGTCGCGCCATGAGGTTGAGGGGTGACATGCCCCTTACACTATGGAAGGACTTATCGTCCTTACATATAAAAACTCTTGCGAGTTTTTCTATGGCGAACAAATCTACAATTTTAATAGCTACTGTTGAGGTACTAACCTGTAACAATGATGTGCAGGCAGGAATTTAAATCTTTCGTTGTCAACCGAAGCCGACATTGTTCACGTCCCTGCACTGCACAGACTTCGTCAGGACTCGCTTTCGCTCGTCCCGACATCTCTAAGGTTTTGATTCTATTTGAACTCTACGACTTCAGCCCTCATTTCCAAACCTTTCTTGCTGCCGAAATCAATAGTGCATGTGTGACCTGTCAGAACATTCTTGTCTGCGAGCGTCCTGAGCATCGGATGCATCTTGCTCATCCATAATTCTTTCTTCTCTCCGTCCTGCTCTATCTCGAATACTACGGAATCATCCTTGAATCCTGTAGTCCTCGCGGTAACTGTCTTACCTTCGCTCAAGAACTTGATTGCCTGCGTCCCAGACTTCTGCAACTGAGGATGTCTCTCAAAACCCATGTCTTTCGCATCTTGTTTCCAATCGCCCTGCGCCATAAACACCGTCTCCAAAACCACTCGATGTTTTCATATGATGGTGACAGTAGCAGAAGAATCTTCTCCTGCTACCGACTTGTGTTTCTAACATCTTGTGTAGGAATATTTCATATGTGCAGATATTTATTCTTTATGAAACTCCAAGTTCATCACTCTCTCGTAATACTTCTTTCTCTTGTTAAGTTTCTTCAGCTGGTTCTTCAGCCTCTTCTGCATCTTCTCCTTCGCATCTATCAGCCCGATGATTCGTTCATGTCTTTTCTGCTTTATATCCACAATGACATGGGGCTTTTCTGGTCTCTCGCTCACGACCATCGCATTCACATATTCCAAGTTCATGTCATCCATATTATCGTGCATGTCCTTGTGCCTCAGCCCAGTGTTGTGCCTCAGCTCGTGTATTATCAGGTCTGCGCAGTCTGCTCCAGTGAATCGTGTCACGCTTCGCGGCACGAATATCTTAATCCACTTTGCTCCAAGAGACCCGAGCCCATGCCAGCACACGTTCCTCGAATAATCGAACACGCAGACAATCGGTTCATCATAGCCTGATGACTTACATATCGCACTTACTAACTTTCTCAGCTGCAGCGTATCGAACCGTGTCTTGTTCTCCATCCTCATGGTATCATACCTCCTTACTATATACTGTACGTTCAAGCATAAATCCTTACAGCGCATTTCGTAGCATTTTCTCTTGTGTGGCGCATAGTACGGGACTCTTGTGTGGCATAGAGAAAAGCTTTTGCTTTTCTATACATAAAAAATCTGCTAATTTTTTCTGTTTTTTAAAGCATTTTCAGCTCGACTAAAGGGAGAGCCGAACGAAAGTGAGGC
>Ga0315297_10000112_pt1 | contig 40978 bp, 34 predicted proteins | sample YL17G15_0_MG_FD_203628 | JGI IMG/M metagenome (GOLD analysis project Ga0315297, IMG submission 203628) | Sediment microbial communities from Yellowstone Lake, YNP, Wyoming, USA - YL17G15_0 | ecosystem: Environmental > Aquatic > Freshwater > Lake > Sediment | place: USA: Wyoming | collected...
TGCGTGAGCGACATGAAGAGGAAAGTGGAGGAGGATTTGAAGTTCCGGAAGAAGGTGGAGAAAATAATCGCAAACAGCAAGGTAAAGACCTGACCCTAGGTTTTCACTTTTATTTTTATGTCTGTCCCAATATCTATCTAACGCCATCTGATTTCTTTCAGCTGTAGTGAGTTTCAAATATTCTTCTTTAGATAAATAAAATCTAACTGGATCAATTTCTAATTCACTCCCTAATTCACCAATTTCTTGGATTGGTTTATCGATATTCCTTGATAATACTTGAAGTAATAACGCTTCATCTTCTTCATCTAAAAAATCCTCGAGAAAAGGAAATAAATCTTGATAATAATTAATAATTCCTTGTGCAATCCGTAACTTTATTTCGATTATTCTTCTTTCTTTAGCTAATTCTCGAACACGATCAGCCGATTTCAGTGCAGGGTGCGATTTGCTTTCTAATTCTTCAGCTTTTTTAAGATTTACTAATTCGAAAAAATCCGCATAAGCATTAGCAAGCCAAGGAAAACCTTTAGATTTTTCTTCAGCCAATGTTTTAATTGCTTCTTTTTCTTCTGCTAAATCTTTTTTATCCATTTCGATTTTCATATTGAAAAGTTTCTTATTAATGTCAAAATCTGCTAGCTCTTTTTCTAAAGATTTACTAATTTCTTCTCTTTTTCTTAATAAATTTATCCTGGTACTTAATAAAAAACCCGCAAAAAATGGTAAGGAAAAAATCAATATCTTCCATCCTCCGACAAACCAACATATAAAAGCCATTACTGAAACATATACGGCGATAACTATAAACAAATCATAGAAATGCAACTCCAATCTCCAACCTTTCATAATTTACTCCTTATTATTGGTCGCAATTCACAGGATACTGTTTACTGGTTGCTTTGTTGATCAAACAATCCTTCAACTTTTAAATAAAAACCTTAAACTCCCCAATATAAAAAGGGGTTCAGAACCAGGGAAAAACAGGGTCCCAAACCCCTCCAAGCTTCAGTCTGATTCCATTATCTGATTTATTTTCCAATTGTCAATAAAGTGCATATTTACCTATTGTAAGCCCCTCTTGATGAATCCAAGGTCAGGCCTCCAGGTTGGTATTTGCTTCCGGCAAACGACTAATCCCTGCCTAAAACGGAACTAATTTATCCTTCGACTTGTCTCGTTTATCCCGAGAGATTTCGAGGGAAGACGCATCGAGGGAAGCTTTAGCGAAGGAGGGTGGAACTTCGTCCCGCTCGTCACGGCATTTTGGCATTAAGGCAAATTGAAATATAAGATGGTCTTGATAAATAAATTTTCTGGGCAAAAATAATATTATGAGGAAAGAGAACTCTTAAGAAAATGGCTAAGACAGACGCATTTACGAATAAAGTGGCTATCGTTACGGGGGGCGCATCGGGTATCGGCCGGGGGCTCAGTGAAGCACTGGCCCGCCAGGGGGCAATTGTTGTCGTTACGGACATCAATGTTAAGAAGGCCAAGGAAGTAGCCCAGGATATTGAAAATGCCGGTGGTCGAGCCCAGGCGATGAATCTCGATGTCAGTGACGGTACCGCTGTAAAAATATTCGTGGATACCGTTGCTAACGAACACCAACGAATTGACTTCATCTTTAATAATGCCGGCGTTGTCATTGGAGGAGAAGTTCAGGATATGAGTCCGGATAATTGGTCACATATTATCAACGTGAACCTCTGGGGAGTCATCCACGGTGTGCAAGCTGCTTATCCCCTGATGGTCAAGCAGGGATTCGGACATATTATCAATACGGCTTCGCTTGCTGCCTTGGTTCCCTGGCCCGGCACAGCTGCTTATGCGGCCACCAAACATGGAGTATTGGGGCTTTCAACTTCGCTCCGGGCAGAGGCGGCAGATCTGGGAGTACGGGTGAGCGTGGTTTGTCCGGGATTTATCGATACGGACATTTATCAAAACGCCACATATATCAATATCGATCGGAAAAAAATACTTAAGAATCTGCCTTCCTGGATCCGGATGCCCATTCAGAAATGCGCCCGGATAATTCTGAAAGGGGTGGTACGCAATCAGGCTATCATTGTGGTCGGTTGGAATACCCGTCTCATTTGGAATTGCTATCGTCTAACCCCATCGTTCTATATCCGGGGCACAAGCATCATGGTAAGAGCGCTCAGGAAAGCGAAGCAGAGGCAATAACCCAGGAATGAACGTAAGCACTTATTTTGACTGAGAATTTCTAGAATTTCTAATTAAAGAAGTAAAGGACATCCCCTAAATCCTAATAGGAGAGCAAGGGGCAGAAGGTCTGCTCCGGCGACTGCCGTTGATGGGTGGCCGATAAGCCAGATTCAGGAGGATTGCTTCGATGAAGATATTGAACGACGCGCTGATCCGGGAGCGGTATGACGTGGTGGTGGTGGGCTCCGGCGTGGGGGGGCTGACCGCGGCCGCTCTCTTAGCCAAGCGGGGGTTGAAGGTGTTGGTCATTGAACAGCATTATCTCCCCGGGGGCGCCTGTTCCATCATGCGCCGGCAGGGGATCACCTTTGATGTGGGCGTGGCCATGATGTTCGGTTTTGGGGAGAAGGGATTTAATCCCCACCGCTTTGTCATGAACGAACTGGAAGAAGAGATTGACATGATCCCGCACGATTCCCTCTACCGCATGCACATCTACGGCAGGCAGATTACCTTCTGGCGGAATTTTGATCGCTTCTTTGGCGAGCTGGCGGCCGTGTTCCCCGGCCAGAAAAGAGAGCTCCGCGACTTCTACAACTATCTGTACAAGCTCTACAGGAAGGTGGTTTCGGAAAATGAAATGATCCAGTCCCCGGCGGAAATGCCCAAGACCGACCACCTGAAAATGTTTTTGAAGAATCCCCTGGGGGTGATGCAGCTGGGACTGATGATGTTAAAAAATTCCGAGGATATCCTGAGCAAATTCATCACCGATCCCAAGCTCTTGGAATATTTTGACATGCTTTCGGAAACCTACTGTTACTGCAACTCGAGCGAGACCCCGGCCGTCCTCACCGCCACCATGTTTGTGGATAATCACGAAGGGGGCGCCTTTTACCCCTCCGGCTCGCCCCAGATGCTGCCCAACAAGCTGGAGAAGGTGATCGAGCGCTTCGGCGGCCAGGTGATCGTACGCCACCTGGTTCATGAGATTCTCATTCATCGGGGCCAGGCCTACGGGGTCCGCCTGGTGGACGGCACGGAGATCATGGCCAACCGGGTTATCGCCAACGCTACGGTCTGGAATCTTTACGGCCGCCTGATCCGGCCCCGGCACATTAAACCCCAGCGGATGAAATGGGCCCAGAGTTTTGTCCCCACCCCGAGCAGTTTTGTCCTTTACCTGGGGGTGGAAGCGGAGGGCATTCCTCAGGACACCCGCCCCATCGAGATGTTCGTGGAAAACCGGTACGATCTGGCGGCCCACGATATTACGGTCTACGTGTCCACCATTGACGATCCTACCCTGGCTCCCCCGGGGATGCATTCGGTGACGGTGATCAGGCCTTCTCGGGACCAGTGGCCCCGGGCCTCCGATCCCGAGTATCAATCCGAGGAGTACCAGCGCCGGAAGGAAAGGGAAGCCAACCGGCTTCTCAATCAGGTGGAGCGGTATTTCCCGAATATCCGGAAACATATCAAGGTGATGGAGGTGGCCACCCCTTCGACGATCGAGCGTTTTACCTTGAAGAACTGGGGCGCGGTGGGCGGACCCAAGCAGATGATCGGCCAGGAGATGATGAAGCGCCTCCATGCCCGGAGCGAATGGAAAAACCTCTATTTCTGCGGCGACTCCACGGTGATGGGGATTGGAATAGTGGCCACCACCGCCTCCGGGGTGGGCGCGGCCAACATGGTTTTGCGGGACCTGAAGCTGAAGGAATATAAGCCCCGGGAGTTTCCGCGGCAGTATGTGAATCTGATCAAGGGAAAACCCTGGACCCCGGTGCCCGACCCCGCCGAGCTCATTACCGATGGCTCGGCCCTGCGTTTGGCCCGGGAGTGCCAATACTGCCAGGATCCCGGGTGCCTCAAGGCCTGCCCGGCGGGCATGGACGTCTTGAATTTCCTCCGGCGGATCGAGGCGGGCAATTTTGCCGGGGCGGTGCGCCTGATGCGGATGATGAACCCGCTCGCGGAGATCTGCGGCTGCATCTGCCCGGCGGAGAGGCTCTGCCAGAAGGAATGCAACCGGAAGGAATTCTCGAACCAGGTGGTGCGGATCGCCGACCTGCAGGCCTGGGTTTGCGGCCGGGTCTCGGAGGCGGAGGGCTGGGACCCCGAGGTGCCCGAGGGCAACGGTGGTCGGGTGGCGGTGGTCGGCTCCGGCCCGGCGGGTTTATCCTGCGCCTATTTCCTGGCCCGGCTGGGATACCAGGTGGAGGTGCTGGAAAAGACGGAGAAGGCCGGCGGGATGCTGACTCACGTCATTCCTTTCCGGAATATGCCGTCGGGGGCCGTGGCCAGGGAACTGGCCGGGGTCTCCCGTTTCGGGATCGACTTTAAGTTTGGACAAGAGCTGGGAAATAACTTTACCGTTCCGGATTTACTGAAAAATCATCAGGCCGTCTTCCTGGCCCCGGGGCTCTGGGCCGGCCGCCGGCTGGATATTCCCGGGATGGTGGGGTCGGAAGTAGTGGACGCCTGGTCTTTTCTCCGGGCCTTTCGGCAGAAGGGCCTGGTGGAGGTGAAGAATCGGGTTTTGGTTATTGGCGGAGGCAGCGTGGCCGCCGAAGCCGCCCTGACCGCCAAGGGGTTGGGCGCCCGCCAGGTTACCATGGTCTGCCTGGAGAGCCCGGGGGAGATGCCGGCCCTGGAAAGTGAGGTGGCCGAGCTTAAAAAGCAAGGGGTGGAGATTCAAAACGCCTGGGGCCCCCAGGCCTTTCTTCCCGGGTGGCGTTTATCCTTTGTTCATTGCACCTCGGTCTTTGATGAAAAGGGGAATTTCTGCCCCCAGTTTGATGAATCCCGGTCCATCATGATGGATTTTGATCAGGTGATTATGGCGGTGGGGCAAACCGTGGAATCCAGCTTGGGGGCGTATCTCGGGAAGGAATTTTCCCGGGCGGATTTAATCGAGGTGGACCCGGCGACCATGCAGGTCAAGGGCCGGCCGGGGGTTTACGCCGGGGGGGATATCATCCGGGGCGCGGGCACCGTGGTTCAATCCGTCGCCGACGGCCGGAAAGCGGCCATGGCTATTGATGAGAAAATTAAACTGGGGAACGAGAAAGCCCTTTGACCCGCTTCCCGCCGCTTCGCTCATCTTGTTGAATCGGTGGGCACGTAATAAGGCTCGAGGCTGGGAAGGAAAAGATAACCGATCAACAGGGCGTAATATTTTGTCAACTAATTTTATTAAATTATCAACTGAGTCTTCGGGGGGAAATTTCCATGGAATTCTAGGGTCAGGTCTTTACTTTGGTATTTGGCAGGGGTAGGATAAAAATATGGCCAGACCATTGAGGATTAGTTATGAGGGCGCGGTGTATCATGTGACCGCTCGGGGCAACGAGCGGAGGAATATTGTTATTGATGACGACGATCGGAGGCGTTTTGTCAAGGTTCTTCTGGATGTGGTTGATCAGTTCGGGGTAGTTTTGTATGCCTGGGTATTGATGGACAATCACTATCATTTATTGTTGGAGACTCCGAAGGCGAACCTTTCGCTGGCGATCCGGCATTTGAACGGGGTATATACGCAGGGTTTTAATCGTCACCATAAGCGGGCGGGGCATTTGTTTCAGGGGCGCTTTAAATCCATCCTGGTAGAGAAGGAATCGTATTTATTGGAGTTATGCCGGTATGTGGTGTTGAACCCGGTGCGGGCGGGATTGGCGGGCCATCCTCGGGAATGGGTATGGGGCAGTTATCGGGCGACGGTGGGGGAGGAAGAGAGTCCGGAATGGTTGGAGGCGGGTTGGGTCTTAAGCCAGTTCGAGAGGGGGTTGGAACAAGCCCGGGAGTCGTATCGGCGGTTTGTGGAGAATGGGATCGGAAGGGAGGAGAGTCCCTGGACCGATTTGAAGGGGCAGATATATTTGGGAGGCGAGGATTTTTTGGAGGGGGCGAAGAAGCATATTAAGAGGAAAGATGACCGGGAGATCCCGGAGAGGCAGAAGCATCCGACAATGATGGGGTTGGAGAGATTGTTGGAGGGGGTGGGGAAGTATTATGGGGTGGAGGCGGGAGAGTTGGTGAGGCGTACGTATCGGCCGAGCGAGGCGCGGCGGATGGCAATGTTTTTATCCCGGCGGGTGTTGGGATTGAGATTGAGGGAAATTAGCGAGAAGTTCGGCCTGGGATATACCGGGGTGAGCCGATGCGTGAGCGACATGAAGAGGAAAGTGGAGGAGGATTTGAAGTTCCGGAAGAAGGTGGAGAAAATAATCGCAAACAGCAAGGTAAAGACCTGACCCTAGAATTTTCGAATTTCTAGAATTTTCTAGAATTTTTGGCATCGCCTGCTCCCTGGGGTCCCGGCCGGCCTGTGAGGCCAACAAGATTTTAATCAGATAATCCTGGCCAAAAAAGAAGGCCTTCTTGCGAAGGCCTTCTGGAAGCAAACGGGTTTGAAAATTCCTACAGATTTTCCTTGATAATCTGAACCTTGGCCTTTTCCTTTTCCTGGTTCATGAAATTGGTGAAGGCCTCGCGCTGCTTGTCGAAATTGATCCGGCGCTTGATTTCCTCGCGGACCTGATCCAGGGGCCTGATCACTTCCGGGCGTTTTTCCACCAGTTGGAGGAGGTGAAAACCCTGGGCGGTTTTGACCACCCCGCTGACTTCACCTTCCTTTTTCAGCTTGAAGGCGGCATCCTCAAAAGCCGGGTCCCGGGAACCCTTGGGGAAGAAACCGGTATCCCCGCCGCGGCTCTTGGTAACCTCATCCTGGGAGTATTTGGTGATCAGGTTTTCAAATTTGTCCTTTTTCATCCTGAGGGTCTGCAGAAGCTTCCGCGCCTCCGCGTCGGTTTTCACCTGGAGGTTTCTCACCCGCACCATCTCCGCGGTGTGATACTGTTTTTCATTATCCTGGTAGTATTTTTCCACATCCGGATCGCTGATCTGGGCTTCCCCGGTGGTAATCTTGCGGCGGAGAGCGTCGATCAGGAGTCTTTGCCGCATGTCTTCGATCCTCTGGGCGAATTCCGGATCCTTTTCCAGGCCCCGTTCCTGAGCTGCTTTAGCCATCAACCGCTGTTCGATCAGGCGGTTGAGGATCTCTTCTTTACCCTGAGGGGTTTCGAAGCGGGAGCGGGCCTGGGGCGGATATTTATTCATTTCCTGGTCCAGATCGCCCTGGGTGATGACCCCGCCCTGATAACTAGCCAAGTTTTTACCCCCTCCTGCTTTTTTCTTGCAAGCGCCCATTCCCAAGGAGATGAGCAGGATACAGGCGATGATCAGAATTCGGTTCTTTTCTAACCTCATGACAGTGCCTCCTTTCTTTGACGCTTAACTTAATCGAGAAGAATTTAGATGTCAAGCTTACCCGGGGGGTTGCCTCTCCGGTGAGTCCCGGACGGGCCGGGAGGATTCGTCCCAATGAGAAAGGGGAGGGGAGGCATCAGGGGAATATCGGCAGATTTCGGAATTCGGGGCGGTCCTTGAACCGGAGGAAAATCGGTTCCTTCCGGGCGGCTTCCCAGAGCCGGGGCTCCCTTTTCCCGGCCCGGAGAAGGTAAGCGGCGGACTCGGCCGGTTGACCGCGCCTGGCCAGAAAAATGGCCCACCGGTAATTGGCGCCGGGGTTTTGCGGGTCCAGTTTCAGTACCTCTTCGATGGCGGTTTCGGCTTCCGCCAGCCTTCCCACCTCCAGGTAGAGCTCGGCCAGGTTCAACCGGGCCTTGGAATTGAAAGGGGAAAGCTTGAGCACGGCCTGGTAATACCTGAGCGCTCCCGGGAGGTTTCTTTTTAAAGTGGCGATATTGCCGAGGAGGAAGAGGACCTGGTGATTGTGGGGGGAGAGAAATTCGGCCTGTTCCAGGGATTTTTCCGCCGCCAGGGGAGACCGGACATATTCCGAAAGCCCGCGCTGCCAGAAATAGTTGGCCAGCAGTGACCGGGTGGACATCGCGGAGAGGAAAATAATCAGACTAATGATAATTATCTTGACCACCCGGGGATAAGAAGAAAGCGGGAAGCGATGCGTCAGGGAGATTTTTTTGGCGGCGGGTTTTCCGGAGATGATACCCAGGAGAAGCCAGAAAATCAGGGCGGAGGCGGCGTTTTGCAGAGGATAGTCGAAGGCCGCGTAGGCAAGCAGGGCGAGAAGCCCTCCGACCGCGGAGATCCGGTAGGGGTCGGGTTTTTTCCAGAGGCCGGCCAGGGCGATGGAAAGGGAGACGGTCACCAGGATTAAAAAGGCCAGAAGAGCGGGAAGGCCCGACTCCGCGGCGGTGGTCAGGTAGTCGTTGTGGGCGTTCTCGGCGCTCCGGGACGCTCCCGAGACAATCAGGTCGCGCAAATCTTCCGACCAGTATTCCGGCAATGTTACCGGGTAGTTGGCGAGCCCGATCCCGGAAAGGGGATGTGCCTTGATCATCTTCAGGGTATCGCGGAAGAGCAGGAGCCGGACCTGGTTGGCCGGATGCCGGGGATTAACCAGGGAGGAAAGCTGGGAGAGACCATTCCGGACCGGGGAGAAGAGATAAAAACTCAGGGAAAGAACCAGGAGCAGGGACCCGATCAGGATGACCGGTCTCAGGCTTGAGGAATGCAGCTTCCGGCCGGCCCCGCGGAATTGGAAGTAAAACCAGAAGACCAGCAGGGAAAGGACGCCCAGAGAGGCGGAAAGGCATCCGGCCCGGGAGCGGGTGACCAGGAGAAAAAGGGCCTGGATCAGGAAGGCGAAAAGCAACAGGACCAGGTTGAACTTGCGCCGGGTGACGAAGAGAATGCCGGCGGTAATGGGCAGGAGGGGAGCGAGAAACTGAGCCGCGTAATTGGCGTGCCGGAAGGTGGAGGGATACATTAATTCCCCGTAGAGGTCGGGACGGGGTTTCCAGAGTAATCCGGAGGCCTGGCAGATCCCGAGAATAGAGACCAGGACCGCGGAGAAGACGGCCCATTTCAGGAGAGCCTGGGCCTGGTCGGAACTAAGACTGATCCCGAAGAGGAAGTAAGCCAGGACCCCGGCCAGAAAACCCAGGCGGGAAAGCGCCAGGTAGGGGTTGGGGGCGGAAAAAACCGAGCCGGAGCACAGGACGAAGAAGAGCAGGAGGAAAAGGTAGGCGCGCGATGAATAGATGGGACCGGATTGAATCCAGAAACCCATGCCGATCAGAGCCAGGATTTGCAGAAGCCAGGTCTTGGCGGCATCGAATTCCGGGTTGGGATGATAGGGGAGAAAAAAAAGAGGTACGAGGATAACCGCCAGGATGGCAGATCGGTAAAAGCCCTGACCGGGGGAAGAATCTAGGGAAAGCGAGGGCGGCTGGGGCGGCATCAGTCTGGGGCGGAGGTTTTTTCCAGGGCGAGAAAAAATTCCCGGTTGCCCTTGGGCCCCTTGAGGGGGGACTCGGTTACCCCCAGGGGTTTGAGCCCCAGGTTCCGGGAAAAAACGGTAATTTTCTCAATTACCGCCTGGTGTTTTTCCGGCTCCCGCACCACCCCGCCGGGGCCGACCTCTTCTTTTTTGACCTCGAACTGGGGCTTGATCAGGACCAGCAATCTGCCTCCGGATTTGACCACCTTCTCCAGGGCGGGAATCACCATGGTCAGGGAAATAAAGGAAAGATCGGCCACCACGAGATCCATTTCCTCGTCCAGGTCTTCGGGAAGCAGTCGCCGGACATTGAAGCGCTCCATCGGGACCACCCGGGGGTCGGCGCGGAGCCGGGGGTCGAACTGGCCGTAACCGACGTCAACGGCGTAAACCTTTTTTACCCCTGCGTGAAGGAGGCAATCGGTGAACCCGCCCGTGGAGGCTCCGGCGTCCAGGGCGATCCAGCCGGTTGGGTCAACCATAAAATACTTCAGGGCGTGGGCGAGCTTTTCCCCGCCGCGGCTGACATACTCCGGGGTTTTTTCCGCCACCCGTAAGGGGGTGTCCGGAGACAGGGGGGTTCCGGCCTTGTTGACGCGTTTTTCCCCGGAATAAACCCGCCCGGCCATGATCAGGCTCTGAGCCTCCTCCAGGGTGGCGGCCAGGCCGAGATTTACCAGGATCTGGTCCGCCCGGCATTTCTTCTTTTTTGGCTGATCCGGGTTCATAAGGTTCCTTTTAATTTCAAAGTTCAAAGCTCAAAGTTCAAATGAATTTTAAAGTTCAAAGCCCACCGCGGGTCAAGGGCTCTGGTCTCTTTCCTTTTCCAGCTTGGAGCCAATCGGCGAAGAACAGAAACTGCAGACATAATCAAATTTTTCACCCTCCGGCAGGATCAGCAGGAGCCGTTTGCGGACCGGGACGGCTTTCCGGCATTTCGGGCAGAAAAGCGAGGAAGCTTCCAAGCCCTGGAAGTCCGGCCGGGGTTTTTCCGGCACGATGGAGAAAGGGGGTTTCGAGGGTCCGGGTCGCATCAATCAGGCCTGGTGGTGAAGAGCAAGGCGGTCAGGGAATGGGCGGGGAAGGTGTAAACCTCGGGTCCGTATTCCGCGCCGAATTTTCCCCAGTAGAGGTTGGGCCGGGTGGGGCGGAGATCCCGGGGGCCGATCCCGTCCTCCCAGTGGTAGGTGTCGGAAAAACATCCTCCCGGCCAGCGCATCAGGGGCGGGTTCAAGGCCTTGATCTCATCCCGCACCTGGGGATTTAACCGGTCGGTGTCCGGGTCCCAGACCCCGCCGTAAATGGCGCTTCCCAGATGCTCGATGAAATGACCGTAAATCCTCTGGTCAATGGCACCGGTAGAAATCCGGGAGACGTCAATCTTAATCCGGGCGGCGGTGGACTGGCCCGATCCGCAGCGGCAAAGCCAGATTCCCAGGAAAAGGAAAATCCAGGCGGAGGTCAGGCACCGGAAAGAAAAAATCGAAAAGGGTCGCGGATGGATGTAATGACTCAACATGGGCCTGGGGATATTTTATAAGCTAATAATCAGAAAAGGAAAGGGTAATTTCTTGAGGAATTTGTTTTCTTCTGATAGATTGTTTCCTATGTTGAAAAAGATCTTTTCCCTGTCGGGGTTCAGGATTTCTTTATTAATTACCTTGGCTTTCATCGTTCTCTACTGGTTGGCGCCCCCCTTCCTGGAAACGATGGAGCTGAAAACCCTGGATTTCAAATTTCGCACCCGCGGGGTCCGCCCGCCGCCCGGCAACGAGGTCGTAATTGTCGCCGTGGACGAAAAGTCGGTCGGGGATCTGGGGCGCTGGCCCTGGCCCCGGGCCCGGATCGCGGAGCTGGTCAACCATCTGGGCCAATATGGAGCCAAGGTTATCGCCTTTGATATTGTTTTCGCCGAATCCCAGAGGAATACCGAACTCGAGGTTTTAAGGCAGCTGAGCAAGGAGTTCGGCGGGCCGGAGCCCGGGGAGGGGGCCGAACCCACCCCTTCTCTCCGGCGCAATGCCCCCGAGCTTAAATTTATCGAGCAAAGGATTGGCCGGGCCCAGAATTCAGATGACGATCATCTTTTGGCCCAGGCGGTCAGGAAATTCCCGGGAACGATCTTGGGTTATTTTTTCTACCTGAATCCCTCCGAGGTCGCCAATCTGGACGAGAAGGATTACCTGGGAAACGTGAAATGGATCGCCAATTCCGAGGTGGGAGCGATCCGGGCGCCCGCGGGGGTGGACCCGTCCCGGTTCTTGCGGCGGGCCCTGGGGGTTCAGATTAACATCCCCACCCTTTCCGAGGCGGCCCAGGCCAACGGATTTTTCAACGCCATCCCGGATGACGACGGGACCATCCGCCGAGGAATGCTGGTATTGACCCTGAATGACCGGGTCTTTCCCTCCCTGGCGCTGAAATCGGTGAGTACTTTTGAAAACGCCCCGATCATGATGGAATTCGCCGATTACGGGGTCGCGCAGATCGCGGTCGGGGACCGGAAAATCCCCGTAAATGAATCGGGGAAGCTGATGGTCAATTTTTACGGTCCCGGTCACACCTTTCCCCATTACAGCGCGAGCGACGTGGTCACGGGCAAGGTGGACCCAGCTTTGTTCAAGGGCAAGATTGTCCTGGCGGGCGTTACCGCCATCGGGATTTACGATATCCGGGCCACGCCTTTCAGCCCGGTTTTCCCCGGGGTCGAGGTCCACGCCAACATCATCGAAAACATTCTTCATAACGATTTCCTGATCCGGCCTGAGTGGATGGCGATTTTCGACCTGGGGGCGATTCTGGCCATCGGCCTGATCCTGGGGCTGATTCTGCCGAAGGTCCGCGCCGCTTATGGCCTGATCCCGGTGGTGGTGGTGGCCCTGTCCTACTACGGGATAGATCGTTACCTGTTCGAGGTCAAGGGGGTGATCGTTTCCACGGTCTATCCCATCGCCGAGGTCTTTTTCATTTTCCTGGGGATTACTTTCTACAAGTACCTGACCGAGGAGAAGAAAAGAAAGCAGTACCGCGAGGCCTTTTCCCGCTACGTCAGTGCCTCGGTGGTGAACGAGATCCTCAAGGACCCGGACCGGCTGAAGCTGGGAGGGGAAAGGAAGACCCTGACGGTGATGTTCTCGGATATCCGCGGATTCACCTCGATTTCCGAGCTCCTGGACCCGGAAACCGTGGTTCACATCCTGAACGAATACCTGACCCCGATGACCGAAGCGGTTTTCCAGCAGGGAGGGATGCTGGATAAGTACATCGGGGACGCGATCATGGCGGTTTACGGCGCGCCCCTGGCCCAGCCGGATCACGCCCGGAAGGCCTGCATCACGGCCCTGGAAATGATGAAGCGGCTCCGGGTTTTGCAGCAGGGCTGGGCCGAAAGGAATCTGCCCCTGATTAACATCGGCATCGGAATTAATACCGGTCCGATGTCGGTCGGCAACATGGGCTCGGAGATGCTTTTTGATTACACCGTGATCGGCGATTCGGTTAACCTGGCCTCCCGCCTGGAGGGATTGAACAAGGAATACGGGACGAATATTATCGTAAGCGAAGCCACCTACCAGGAAGCCAAGGAGGAGTTTATTTTCCGGGCCATGGACCGGGTGGTGGTCAAGGGTAAAAAGGAAACCGTGGGCATCTTTGAGCTGATGGGGACCAAGGAGGACGCTTCCCGGATTTCCGAGCGGGTCACCCGCTTTGAAGCCGGGTTCAAGGCCTACCAGAACCGTAAGTGGGAAGAAGCGATCCGGGAGTTCGAGGCCTTGGGTAAATATGAAGAGGACAAGGCGGCCCAGATTTTTCTCCAGCGCTGCCGGCTGTACCAGGAAAGCCCTCCCCCTCCGGATTGGAACGGGGCTTTTGTTTTGACGAAAAAATAGTATTTAAACAGGTTTTTAGGTTCACGGTTCAAGGTTGAAGGGTTGAATACGAAAAATTCCGATTTTAAAGCTCCTGGATCTCTCAACCTTGAACCCTGAACGTTGAACCATGAAACTGAGAAGTTACAAAAAAGAAAAATAAGGGATATCGTTATCTAGTGGAGGCGAAATGGCAGTAAAAAAGGCAAAGGATTCCGATTCCGAAGACCGGCAACGAGCCCAGCAACTTTTGACCGCGGGCAAGCTGGACAAAGCGCTGACTGAGTTCCTCAAGCTGGTGGAGAAGAACCCCAAGGATTTGCGGATCAAACTCAAGGTGGGCGAGGTGCAGGCGCGGATGGGGAAAACCGAGGAGGCGGTCAAAGCATACGGGGAGGTGGCGGAAAGATACGCGGCCGACGGTTTTATCGTGCAGGCGATCGCGGTGAACAAATTGATTTTGGACCTGGATCCCAACCGGAAGGAAATCCAGGATAAATTGGCCAAACTTTATTCCTCCCGGGGAATGAAAACCCCGGAAGCGGCCAAGGACAAGGACAGCCCGGCCGCCCCCGCCGCCAAGAAGACCGGGGAGATCCCGGCCGTTCCCCTCTTCTCGGATCTGAACCAGGAGGAACTGATCCGGATCATGGGCGGCCTGAGCCGGGTGAAGTGCAACCCGGGGGACTGGATCATCCGGGAGGGCGACAAGGGCGACACGATTTATATCATCAGCTCCGGGAAAGTGGCGATTTACAAAATTGTCAAAGACGAGAACCTAAAGATCTCCGATCTCGGGGAAGGGGAGTTCTTCGGGGAATTCAGCTTCTTCATGTCCCACCTGCGCCAGGCCTCGGTCCAGGCCGAGGAGGAGGTGGAACTGCTGGAAATCAAGCGGGAGGAGCTCGACAAGATGGTGGAGGAATATCCCAATGTTTCCGATATCCTGGTCAAATTCTACAAGGACCGGGTTTTGGATACGGTGATCGCCATTTCCCCCCTGTTCCGGGGCATGGGGACCAAGGAACGCAAGGAGTTGATCGGGAAATTTGAGCTCAAGGTGCTGGAGAAGGGCCAGGTGGTCATCCAGGAGGGGGAGAAGGGGGATTCCCTTTTCCTGATCAAAGACGGGGATTTCCAGGTTTCCACGGCCGGGGCGGGTGATCAGCCGGTGGCCCTGGCCACCCTGCAGAGCGGCGACTTTTTCGGGGAGATCGCCCTGATCAGCGATCAACCCCGGACCGCCACGGTGACGGCGCTGACCCGGGGACGTTTGATGGTGCTTTCCCGGGCGAACTTCATGGAACTGGCCGGGCGTTTTCCAAAGGTGTTGGAAGTCGCCCAGAGTTACTTGCAACAGCGGGCCGAGCATACGGTTTCCACCATCATGACCCTCGACGAGGGCGGATCGGACGAAGTGGTGGTTTGAACGACGGGAGCGGTATGATCGAAACGGGGAAAAAACCGGAATCGGTCAGTTTGGAAGAGCAACTCATCGCCCTAAAATTTCAGGTCTCCGAGCTGAAGCAGAAGCTCGCGATCAAGGAAGGAGAACTGGAGATTTTCCGGGAAATCGGGCAGATCTCCCGGACCTTCGGCCGGTCGGCGGAGCGGCTAAAACTGGGTGAGATTCTGGACGGAAGCCTGGATCTGATCCTCAAGCTGGTGGGGGCGGAGGCCGGCACCATCTTTCTGAAAGAGAAGGAAAAAGATCAGATTGTTTTCCAGGCGGTCCGGGGGTTCGGAAGCGAAAAACTGAAAGGCAGAAGATTAAAAATGGGTGAGGGGATCGCGGGGTGGGTGACCCAGACCGGCCGGCCCTATGTTTCCACCCAGGTGGCCAACGATCCGCTCTGGCAAAGGGAATACGCGGATCTAGTCGGTTTTGAGACCCGGGAAATTCTCTGCGTGCCCCTGAAAATCGGGGACGAGATTTTCGGAGCGGTCGAGGCGATCAACAAGAAGAACCGGCAATTACTCGCCCAGGAAGACCTGGAGAACCTTTCCTCCCTGGCCAGCCAGGTCGCCATTGTCATCCAAAACGCGCGGCTTTTCCTGGAATCCCACCAGCGGATGAAACAGCATTCCGAGCTGATCGAGGTTTCCGCGATCCTCAATTCTTCCCTGGATCCCCTGGTGGTCCGGAAAAAGGCCATGGAGGCCGCCACCCGCCTGATGGGGGCGGAGGTGGGTTCCCTGCTCCTCCTGGACCAGGAAAAAAGGGAACTTTATTTCGACGTGGCCCTGGGGGAAAAAGGGGACGCGGTGAAGCAGATCCGCCTGAAAATCGGCGAGGGCTTTGCCGGATGGGTGGCGGAAAAGGGCGAGGCGCTTTTAATCCCGGACGTCTCCAAGGATCCCCGGCATTTCCGGGCGGCGGACCAGAAATCCGCCTTTTCCACCCGGGATATGGTCTGCGTCCCGGTCAAGGTCAAGGACAAGATGATCGGGGTTCTCCAGGCGATCAACAAGCAGGGCGGGCAGACCTTCAGCCAGGAAGACCTGGAGCTGTTCAAATCCCTGGCCAACCAGGTGGCGATCGCGATCGACAACGCCAATCTCTACTCGGAAATTCAAAGAACCTTTCTGGAAACGGCGGAAGCCCTGGCCGAGTCCATCGAAAAACGCGACCCCTACACCGGCGGCCACACCCAGAGGGTGGTGTTCTATTCCTGGGCGATCGCCGGCGAGATGGGTCTGCCCGACGAGGAGATGGAACGACTGCGGATTTCCGCGGTCCTGCATGACATCGGCAAGATCGGGGTGGAGGACCGAGTCCTGCGCAAGGAGGGGCCTCTCGACCAGGAGGAACTGGCCCAGATGCGTCTCCATCCCGAGATCGGGGCGCATATCGTCCAGCATATTGACGGCTTGAAGGACGTGGTCCCGGCCATTCTTCATCATCAGGAGCGTTTTGACGGGAAAGGCTATCCCGGCGGGATCAAGAACGGGGAGATCCCGATTTTCGCTCGGATTATCGCCGCGGCGGACACCTTTGACGCGATGACCACGGATCGTCCCTACCGGAAGGCCCTGCCGGACCAGGTCGCTCTGGATGAGCTGAAAAAGTTCGCCGGGATCCAGTTCGATCAGCAGGTGGTCGAGGCTTTCATTCGGGCTTACCAGAAGGGGAAGGTCAGGTCGGTGGGCAAAAACACCGCCTAGTCAATTAGGGTCAGGGGATCGGGAGAAGAAGATGGGGGCGGACGACAAACTGTTTGAAAAGTTCGGGAAGTCGTTTCCGGCCGGGACCGTGCTTTTCCTGGATGGATCGGCCGGCCAGGAGATGTACATCATCCAGTCCGGCAAGGTCAAGATCTCCAAGAAAATCGGCAACCTCGAAAAAACCCTGGCCATCCTGCCCACCGGGGAATTTTTCGGGGAGATGTCCATCCTGAACAACCGTCCCCGCTCGGCCACCGCGACCGTGATCGAAGACGCCAATCTCCTGGTGATCGATCCCAAGACCTTTGAAGCCATGATCCGGAACAACGCGGAGATCGCCATCCGGATCATTAAAAAGCTGGCGGTCCGCCTGCAGGAGGCCGACCATCAGATCGAAAGCCTGCTTTTGAAAAACAACAACCAGAGGGTGGTGCATATCCTGGTGCGCTGGGCTGAGGCCCGGGGGACCCCGGAAAACCAGGGGATTCGGGTCGGTGGCAGCGAAGCGGAATTGGAAACGGCCTCGGGCCTGGAAACGGGCAAGCTCCCGCCGATCTGGGATGAGATCGCCAAGGCGGGGGTGGCCCGGAAGGATGAAAAGGGGTATTTCATTCCCGATCTGGAGAAACTGAAAAAATACCTCGATTATCTTTCCATGAAGGAGCAGTTCGGGGGTTAACCCGGAAAGGTTATGGATTGATACCAATGACTAACGCCGATTTGTTGTTTGTTGAATGTCATTCCTGCGCAAGCAGGAATCCAGGAATCTCTCGGTTAACTCAACGAAATCCCGAAGTGGTTTAAGGGAAATTCCAACAGGAGATTAGGAAATGAAGCTAAGGGTTCTGGGTTGCTATGGCGCCAAGATGCCGGGTTATGCCACTTCGGCCTTTTTGGTCGGGGATTCCATCCTGCTCGATGCCGGGGCGGTCACCAGCCGGCTGACCCTTAAAGAGCAGGTAAAAATCCGATCGGTTTTGATTTCCCATACCCATATTGATCACCTCAAGGATGTTCTTTTCCTCGCCGACAATATCCAAGGGAGAAATTCCCACTCCATTTATATCTACGGTTCCCGGGGAGTTGTCCGGGCGATCCAGAAAAACCTTTTCAACTGGAAGATCTGGCCCGATTTCACCAAGATCCCCAGCCCCCGGCATCCCATGGTCCGTTTCAAGGTGATCCCGGTGGGGAAAAAGTTCCGGGTGGAGGGCCGCCGGGTGCTGGCTTTTAAAAGCAACCACACCGTGGAGTCGGTGGGCTATCTGGTCGAAGGGGATAAAGGCTGGCTGCTTTATTCCGGCGATACCGGACCCAATCCGAAGATGTGGAAGCTGGTCAACACCATCGGCAATGTCAAGGCGATGATCGTGGATGTTTCTTTTCCGAACGAGATGGAGAAGCTGGCCCGGGTCAGCCGGCACATGACGCCCAGGATGCTGGAAGAAGACATGAAACATTTAAAGGACCGGGGAGTAAAGATTTACATTTTCCACATGAAGCCCGCCTACCTGCAGACCATTTCCCGGGAGCTCCGGAAGCTCACCGATCCCCCGGTCACCATCCTTTCCCCGGGAACGAAAATCGAATTTTGAAGGATAGTTTCCTGCTCTCCCAATCCATCCGAAAAATGCAATCGGATGGCGGACCGATCTTCTCGGTGAGGCCCTTTATTTGAATCCCGATGACCAAGTACCTGCAATCAGAGAAAAAATGTCTATCGGTTGCGGTTGCGCGGCTCGTTTCGGTTGCGTCTCACGGTTGCGGTTTTAATCAAGCCGCAGGACGTTATCCGTTTGACGACACGAGCAGCCCAACCGATCAACGTACTACGATCATTTGCCGATGATTCCGGATGATCCGGTTGATTTTCTGCTTTCGCTTTCCCGCTCTGAGTACCTGGGAATGAAACCGGGACTCGAGCGGATTCGCGAGCTCCTGGAGAAACTCGACCACCCGGAGGCCGCTTTTAACTCGGTCTTGATCGGAGGCACCAACGGGAAGGGTTCCACCGCGGTGATTCTGGCCAGCCTCCTCGCCCGGGTCGCGGGGAAAGACGGAAAACCGCTCCGCCTGGGTCTTTACCTTTCGCCCCATCTCGTCAACCTGGAAGAAAGGATCCTGGTCGGGGGCAAACCGGTTTCCCGGGAACAGATCCGGGAAACGGCCCGGAAACTTTTGCCCGCCGAAAAGACGGAGGCGGAGCGGGACCGCTGGACTTTTTTCGAGTTTATCACCGCCATCGCTTTCGCCTGTTTTCGAGATGAAAAGGTGGACCTGGCCGTGGCCGAGGTCGGCCTGGGGGGCCGGCTGGATGCCACCAACGTGCTGAGCCCGCTGGTTTCGATCATCACGAACATCTCCCGTGAGCATACCGAATGGCTGGGAAAAACCGACCGGGAGATCGCCCGGGAAAAAGCGGGGATTGTCCGGGAGGGAGGGGTGGTGGTGACCGGTGCCGAGGGTGAGGCGCGGGAGGAAATCCACCGGATCGCCGGACAGAAAGGCGCTAAGATGATATCATTAGGACGGGATTTCGCCGTGGCCAGGGCGAAATCCGGCGGATTTGATTACCAGGGTTTAAGTCTGGATCTGAAGGGACTGCCCCTGTCCGGCCGCGGCGATTATCAATTTCGAAACGCCGCGCTGGCCCTCGCGGGTCTGGAGGTGCTGGCGGGGCGGATGAATTTTCAACCGCGGGAAAAGGAGATCCGGGCCGGATTGGATGGTTTCACGATTCCCGGCCGTTTGCAGATAGTAGAGAAGGAGGCGCCGATCGTCCTGGATGGGGCGCATAATCCCGGCGCGGCCCGGGTGCTGTCCGAGGAATTGAAAAGTATGTTTCCCGGGCGGAAGGCCCGGATAATTTTTGCCGCCATGCGGGACAAGGAAGTGGATAAAATCCTGGAGCAGGTTTTACCCCTGGCTTCCCGGATGATCCTGGCTGACCTGGGCGGGAAAAGGGCTTTGGCGCCCGCGGAGCTGGAAAAGATCATTCGGGACAAAAGCGCGGACCTTGATCTCGAAAAAGCTGACGGAGTGAAAGCCGCCTTGGATCTGGCCCGGGAGGGAATTCGGGAAGGCGAGTACGTCCTGGTAACCGGTTCCCTTTACCTGGTCGGGGAAGCCCTCCGGGCTTTGGAATTGCCCGGTCACGTAAGCATAGAAGCAAATAACCAATAACCAAATTACAATTACCAAATAAATTCCAATACTAAAAAATATAAACCGATATTCGAGAATGACCGATAAATTAGGGGGAGAGAAAAAATGAACATCGGAGTGGTGGGTCTGGGTTATGTCGGTCTGGTGGCGGGCACCTGCCTGGCCGATGGCGGGAACGATGTGCTGGGGATGGACGTTGACGCCGGTCGGGTTCGCCGGTTGTCTCAGGGAGAAATGCCCATATATGAACCGGGTTTAAAGGAACTTTTGGAACGGGGAATCCGGGAGGGGCGGCTGCGGTTTACCACCAACCTAGAGGAAACGGTTGATTTCGCCGCGGCGATTTTTATCGCGGTCGGAACCCCGGAGGGGGAGGGGGGGCGAGCGGACCTGCGCAATCTTTTCGCGGTGGCCCGGGAGATCGCGAAAGCCGCCCGTGGTCCCAAGGTGGTAATTATCAAAAGTACCGTCCCGGTGGGGACCGGGGACGAGGTGGAGAAAATCATGCGTGAACTGTCCCCGCACCTGATGGAAGTGGTCAGCAACCCGGAGTTTCTGAAGGAAGGGGCGGCGGTGGAGGATTTCCTGAAACCGGACCGGGTGGTGATCGGGACCGAGAGCGCCCAGGCCGCCGAGCTCATGCGCCAGATTTATGCCCCCTTTGTCCGGACGGAAAGGCCGATCCTGGTAGTCAGGCGCAGGAGCGCGGAAATGGTCAAATACGCCAGCAACGCGTTTCTGGCCACCCGGATATCGTTTATTAATGAGATCGCGAACCTCTGTGACCGGATGCAGGCGGATGTGGACGAGGTGAGGAGAGGGATGGGCTTTGACCGGAGGATCGGTCACCAATTCCTTTTCCCGGGGGTAGGATACGGAGGTTCCTGCTTCCCGAAAGATATGCGGGCCATCATCCAGTTCGCCCAGGATATCCGGATGGAAATGAAAATTTTGCAGGCGGTGGAGGAGGTCAACCGGAGGCAGAGGGATATAATTTTGCAAAAAATCACCGGACATTTCGGTCCCGACCTTTCCGGTAAGACCTTCGCGGTCTGGGGAATCGCGTTCAAACCGAACACCGACGACCTGCGCGAGGCGCCGGCCCTTCCGATTATCAACGGCTTGCTGCAGCGGGGGGCGAAGATCAAGGCTTACGATCCGGAAGCGGGGACCGGTGCCCGCAAGATCTTCGGGGAAAAAATCGAAGTCACCGATGGGCCCTACCAGGCGGTTCAGGGATCGGATGCCCTGGTGCTGGTCACGGAGTGGGGGGAATTCCGGCACCCCAACTTCGAGCGGATCCGGAAAACGCTTAAGTCTCCGGTCATCTTTGACGGAAGAAATATTTATGACGCGAAGATCCTCCGGGAACTGGGATTCGTGTATTTCGGGATGGGAAGAAGCTAAAAAAATACGGCCTCCGGCCCTGTAGGGCTTACGGCCCGGAGGGATTGACGATTTACGATTGACGAATGAAAAACGAGGTTCAACATTCACGGTTCAGAGTTCAAGGTTTTAAAACTGACACTGACACCGACACCGATTAAAGCTTTTATAGGAGAAATTATGAAAAAAAGGGTTTTAATTACCGGCGGGGCGGGATTTATCGGTTCCTGGCTGTGCGACCGTTTTCACTCGGAAAACTTCGAGGTGATTACCCTGGATAATCTCCTGACCGGGAATATCAAGAACATCGAGCACCTCTTCGGGCGGGCGGGTTTTGTTTTTCTGGAGCATGACGTGACGGATTATATTCACGTGCCGGGTCCCCTGGATTTCATTTTGCATTTCGCTTCCCCCGCCAGCCCGATCGATTACCTGGAACTTCCCATCCAGACCCTGAAGGTCGGGGCCCTGGGCACCCATAAGGTTCTGGGGCTGGCCAAGGCGAAGAAGGCCAGACTGCTCCTGGCTTCCACTTCCGAGGTTTATGGCGACCCGCTCGAACACCCGCAGAAGGAATCCTACTGGGGGAACGTGAACCCGATCGGTCCCCGCGGGGTTTACGATGAAGCCAAACGGTTCGCCGAGGCTTTAACCATGGCTTACCACCGATACCATGGGGTCGAAACCCGGATTGCCCGGATTTTCAATACCTACGGCCCCCGGATGAGATTGCATGACGGCCGGGCCATTCCCAACTTTATCAACCAGGCCCTCCGGGGGGAGAAAATCACGGTTTTCGGCAGCGGAAACCAGACCCGGTCGTTCTGCTATATCTCCGATCTGGTCGAGGGTATATGCCGGCTGCTTTTCTCGGAGAAGCCGGGAATCGAGGAGCCGGTTAACCTGGGAAACCCGGAGGAAATGACGGTTCTCGATCTGGCCCGCCGGACGATTAAGATGATTCCGGGAAAAGGAGACGCGGAAGGGAGAATCGAATTCAAACCGTTGCCGGAGGATGACCCCCGGGTGAGGAAACCGGATATCTCCCGGGCGCAGAAGTTACTGTCCTGGAACCCCGGCATATCGCTGGAGCAAGGGCTCAGGCAGACAATCGGGTATTTCTCCGAGCAGTTTACCCGGGAATCAAAATCAAATGCCAAATCCCAATAACCAAACGATAAATAAAGCTAAGTAAATCGGTTGCGGTTGCGCTGCTGGGGTCGTCAACCGTAATTCGTTCATCGTTTAAAAAAACCGAAAGACGTAAGCTACAAGCCGAAACGAGCCGCCCAACCGATCAACGTAATACGTTTTATTGAGATTCAGGATTGATGATCACCGCCTGGCCGGAATAAAAGTACGAACTAAAAAACTGGGCGGCCTGAAGATCGGCTTTGATGCTCTCGGCGTCCCCGGGATCAAATCCCGTCCCGGGAAATTCAAACAATCCCCCGGAAAAAGAGCCCTGGATATTTCCCTCCACCGGGCTTGGCTGTGTTCCTGACCCCTCCTCGCTCGGGAGGGAAGGCAGGAGCAGAGGAATCCCGTAAGCCCGGGCGAGATTGAAACTGGAAGAATTCGGAACCAGGGGATCGGGGATAAGAACCTGGAATAAAACATTATGCAAGCCCGCCCCGCCGGTTTCTTCCGATTGGAAGGAGGGGAAGAAGTTGATCGCGTCGGCAGGGTCCAGAAGGGGACCGATCAGGGCCTGGAAAAGGGAAAGGTCGAGCAGGGAAAAGCCTTTCTGCTGAAGGTACGCGGTCAGGCCCGAAGACCAGAGCGGGGTGTCGAAGAAAATCTCCGGCCAGCCGCCTCCGGGGCGGCGAAAGACCGCGGTCAGAACCTCGGTTTGCCGGGAGAGGGAGAGGAGCCCGGGAATCGTCCCGGAAGTATCACCGAAGAAACCAACCCGGGTGAGATCAAGGTCCGGGATTCCATCGCCGGTGGAGGTCGGGCCCCGGGGATAAAGATCAAGTTCGCTGAGCTCGGGAATGGATTGAATCAGGAGAGAAAGGGACGCGGCGGTCTGGAGAAAATAATCCCGGAATTGCAGGAGGTCGAAATATTGGTTTTCCAGGTTTAATCCGGGGATTTTCCGCCACCAGGGGAAGGCGGGGTTGGAGACGTCCCGGGGATAAAAAGCTTCCGGGGCCGGGAAAGTCGATTGGAGCAGGAGGGTGGCGATTCCGTTTTCATTCAGGGCTTGAACCAGGTTGGAAAGCGAGGATCCGGGATCGAAAAGCCCGGGTTGAACGATCACCAGGGGAAAAGGAGGGGAAACCGAAGCGGTCAGGTTCCCGGGCAGGGTAATGGTCGCGGGGACCGGGAAGGTGAGCTTGAAATCCACCCGGTATCCCGGGAGGAGGCCGGGATACCGTCCGGACCTGGGGTCATGCAGGATCAGTTTGCCTTTCCAGTCCAGGTAATAGGGAAGCAGGATTTCCCCGTGATAGGAGAGGTTTTCCGATGAGGCATTTTCCGGTTCGATGGATTCAATCAGGGGAAGCGGGCGCCGGCGGGTGTCGTTGATCAAAACCTGCAACGGGTCCTGAATCGAGGCTTCGATAGTGAATTCCACCGCGAGGCAGATGGATTCTTTGGAAATCCCGAGAATTTGATAAATATCGGTAAAAATTTTCGAGTATTTCCCCCGGAGGGCCTCAAGATATTCGATATTTAAAATGTAATCAACCTTCATCAGGCGAAAAAAAGAGGAAGATTGGACCGCGTTTCCATTCGTATCCTTCAATTGATCGGTGATAACCAGCAGGTGTATTTCTCCGGGCTCCAGCGGGGTCCGGGGCTGAATAACCAGAGCATTATTCTCCCAGTCGAATTTCCAGCGAAAAAGGTATCTTTTTCCTAAATGGCCATGGTCGGGATCGAAGTTGAGAAGAAAAACCGAGCTTCCGTCCCGGAGGGACGATTCGGGGGTGGGAGGGAGGCTGGAGAGATCTATCCAATCCGAAAATTGCACAATGATCGGACCGCTCGGGGAAAACCCATGAAGATCAGCAAGTTCATGTTCAAGGTCGGGAGTGATCTGGTTGAATTTGACTTTCTGCTCCGGGCTCAGGCGGGGGAGAAGGGGCCGGGTGTTTTCAGAAGAGTAATCCAGATGAACAAGGTCGGATGGGAAAGGAAGATTTTCGGAACGGGGATCGAAATAAATCTGGACCGGGAGCGGTTTTGACTCACAGCCGGCCAGGAGCAAAATCCAGACCGCCAGTTGAATTAAAATGAGTCCGCGAGACAGGCGAGACATGAATTTCTTTTTCGCCATATATACATTAATAACTTAGGTAAGATAAGCTTCCTTGACAATATCCGTCATAAATTATATAGAATTCAATAGGTGTTGGGATAATAATGCAGGCGAATATTGGAATAAGACAATGAAAAAACCGTTCCAACTATTTCTAATCGTTAATTTTCTTCTGTTGAATTCCTGTGTCTCCACCCGTCTGGAAAATCGGGTTACAGCCTTGGAATCCGGATTGTACGATGCAAAAGAGAGCAATAAGCGTTTGTCCAATCAGATGTCGGATCTGGAGAAACGCCTGGGAGAGCTCGACAATTCAATCTTTATCCTGAAAGATTTGATGGATTCCACCTCGGCGGGATTAAAGGAACTCAAAGAGGGAGCCGCCGGGTTGAAAAAAGCCGAAACCCCGGCTCCGGAACAGCCGCAACCCGTGCCCGCGATTATTTCCTCGATTCCCCCCGAAAAGAATATTTTCCCGAAAGCGAGCGAACCGGAAATTACCGACCCCTACCTGTTTTACCGAAAAGCTTATGATTATTTCCAAGCGGGTGATTATGCGTCCGCCCAGGCGAAATTCTCCAGATTTGTCGAGGTTTTCCCCCGGCATGACCTGAGTGATAACGCCCTTTACTGGATGGGGGAGTGTTATTATTCCCAGAAGGATTTCCCCTCGGCGATCCAGACGTTTGAGCGGGTCTATCGGGATTTCCCGGAAGGAAACAAGGTTCCGGATGCCCTTTTAAAGTTGGGGTATTCTTACATTTCCGCCGGCAATCAGGGCAAGGCGAAGGAGGTAATCCAAAAATTAATCCAGGAATATCCGCACTCCGAAGCGGCCAATAAGGCCAAAGAAAAATTGCGCTTTTAGAGGGGGAAAGGAGAAAATCATGAAATCAAGGATGACCACCTCTGTTTTCTGGTTGGTGGGAATTTATCTCGCGTTGACCGCGGGGATCGCGGCTCAGGTCGCGGTCCAGGAGGAAATGTCGCCCCAGACCCGGGTTTACGTGGTCAAAGGCGGGGATACGTTGTGGGATATCTCCACCCGGTTTCTGAATAGCCCCTGGTACTGGCCCCAGCTCTGGGCCTTGAACCCGTACATAACCAACCCCCACCTGATTTATCCGGGCGAACCGATTGCTTTGGGCCAGTCCCCGCAGGTGCAGGTGGCCCAGGCCCAGCCTCCTCAGGTGGGGGAAGAACAGCCAGCCGTGCCGGCCCCGGAGGCGGCGGCCGCGCCGATAGCCGCGGCCCCGGAAGCGGTTCTTCCGACTCCCGAAGCCGTGCCGGCCCCCGAGGCGATGGCGCCCGCGCCTTTCGCCGCGGCCCCGGCCCCGGAGATGGTGACGATGGCTCCGGAAGCGGCCGCGCCCGCTTTGCCGGCGCCTCTCGAAGTGGCCACCCCGGAAGAGTATGTCCCGGCGGAACCGGAAGCGCCGCCCCCGCCGGTATCCGGAGAAATGATCGGGCTTCAGGAGGTTGTGTATTACGCCAAGGTTACCAATCACGGATTTATTTCCCCCGGGGAGCTGGGGAAAATGGGGTTGATCCTTGGAGAGAAAGAGGAAAAGATTCTCCTTTCGGCCGGCGACGTGGTTTATACCAACCTCGGGGACGCTTCCGGGGTCAAGGTCGGCGATCGTTTTTCCATTCTCGAACAGGGGGAGAAGGTTTTCCATCCCAAAACAAAAAAACTCATCGGCTATCAGGTGGAGATCCTGGGTGATCTTCAGATCACCGAGCTTAACGGAGACGTTTCGACCGCCAAGATCCTGCATTCTTACAACGTGATTTCCAGGAACAATTATATCCGTGCCTTCGAACCGGCGGTGAAGGAAATTGATTTGAAGCAATTCTCGGGACAGCTCGACGGAATGGTGATCGGGTCACAGAACCCGGTGCAAAATTCCGTGGAGAAGGATATCGTCTATCTGGATCGGGGCGCGCGCGAGGGGCTGACGGTGGGGAATCTCATGCTGCTTTACCGTCCCGGCGGGAGCACCCTGGAGCCGGGAAGCAAGAAGAAACTGAATCTGCCGCCTCGGCTTCTGGGGAAAATGTTAATCGTGGACGTGAAGGATGAGACCGCCGCGGGGTTGATTACTTCAAGCCTGGACATGATCTTGGTGGGGGATTGTTTCCGGAGCGGAATATATTAGGCCTTCAGGTCGTTAACCAGACCCGGACGCGGTAAAAATTTTCTTTCCCTCCGCAGGAATCAGACCAAGCCAGGGAAGAAAAACGGGGGCGGGGATTTTTAACCGTGAGGTTTTTTCCCGGGATAGATTATCCCGGTTTGAGGGGTAAGGATCGGTAATGTTTGAAGGAATAAATGATCGGCTCAGCCAGGTTTTTCGAAAACTTAAGGGTTGGGGCAAGCTTTCCGAATCGAATATTGAAGAAACCCTGCGGGAGATCCGCCTGGCTTTTCTCGAAGCGGATGTCCATTACCAGGTGGTTAATGATTTTTTAAGCCAGGTCAAATCCCGGGCCCTGGGACAGGAGGTAATCGGGAGCCTGACCCCCGGCCAGCAGTTCATCAAAATTGTCCGGGAGGAAATGATCAGGATCCTGGGAGAAAAAAGCCAGGATCTGGATTTAAGCGGGTCTCCGCCCGTCGGGATCATGCTGATCGGTTTGCAGGGGTCCGGCAAGACCACCACGGCGGCCAAGCTCGCCGGCTTTCTGAAAAAGTCCCGGGGACGAAATCCCCTGCTGGTGGCTTTTGACTCCCGGCGTCCGGCCGCCGAGGAACAGCTGGAGATCCTGGCCGGCCGGGTCGGGGTGGGTTTCTACCGGACCCGGGAAGAATTGGCCTCGAACCGGGTGGAGCAGGTGATTGCCGGGATCCGCGAACAGGCCCAGACCCGGGGATATGACGTAATCATCCTGGACACCGCGGGTCGTCTACACGTGGACACGGAGCTGATGTCGGAGCTGGCGGTCGTCCGCGATGCCCTCAAACCCCGGGAAACCCTCCTGGTGGTGGATGCGATGGTCGGGCAGGATTCGGTCCGGATGGTGCAGAACTTTTCCGCCGGGGTCGGGGTGAGCGGGATTATCCTTTCCAAGCTGGATGGCGATGCCCGGGGCGGAGCCGCCCTTTCCATCCGGGCCGCGGCGGGAATCCCGATCAAATTTTTAGGGGTGGGGGAGAAAGAGGAGGATTGGGAGGTTTTCTACCCCGAGCGTCTGGCGGATCGGATTCTCGGGATGGGGGATCTCGTGTCCCTGATCGAAAAGGCGGAGTCAGTCTGGGAGGAAAAAGAGGTCGAAAAGGTCCAGAAAAAGCTGGCCGCCGGGGGGCTGGACCTGGAGGATTTTCTCGAGCAATTCCGGATGTTGAAAAGAATGGGATCTTTCGAGTCGGTTTTGGCCCTGGTGCCGGGGATGAAGAAATTCGCCTCCCAGCCGGAAGAGATGCAGAGAGCGGAGCAGGAAATCGGCCGGTTCGAGGCCATTATCAATTCCATGACCAGGACGGAAAGACGGACCCCGGGATTGATTAACGGTTCCCGGCGCCGCCGGATTGCGGCGGGGAGCGGAACGACCCCGGCGGATGTCAATCGCCTGTTGAAGCGTTTCCAGGAAATGAGGAAATTAATGAAATTCAAACCGGGGCGGAAGCCCGGAAGGATGGCTTTTCCTTTTCAAACCGGTTTAAATATCTAACTGATTTTATACTGGTCAAGACAGCGAAAGCGGAGGTTAAAATGGTAAAAATCAGGTTATTTCGGGTCGGAGGAAGGTCTAAACCCTTTTATCGGATTGTGGCGGCCGACTCCCGGTTTCCGCGGAGCGGGCGTTTCATCGAGCGGATCGGTTCTTATGACCCCAAAGGCGATCCCGCCCGGGTGAGTCTGAAAATGGATCGAATCCGTTACTGGCTCGAAAAAGGGGCCCAGCCGAGCAAGACCGTGGAGGTGATCATCCGGAAGGAAGGCTACTATCGCAAACAGGAATCTCCGGACTCGGGCCCAGAGCGGAGAGAGGCCAAATGAAGGAGTTGGTTGAGTATCTGGCTCAGCTCCTGGTGAACGATTTCAAGGAAGTGGAGGTGAAGGAGGTTCTCGGAGAGTCCACCCTGGTGATCGAGCTCAAGGTTCCCCAGAACGAAGTGGGCCGGGTGATCGGCCGGGAGGGAAAAACAGCCCGGGCGATCCGGACGATCCTGGGGGCGGCCGGGGCCAAGTCGAACAAAAAGGTGATTCTGGAGATAATTCCCAAGTAAAAAATTTCCCGGATGGGATTTTCAGGCGGCGGGGGCGTAGAGAGATGGTGCCGGCGGGCGGGGCCAAAGTCCGAATGAGGGCGGGAAGTGAATGATTCATCCTCCGCCCTCGAGTTCGTGATTTTAACCTTATTCCCCCGGTATTTCGTTTCCCCCTTTTCCGAGTCCATCTTATCCAAGGCCCAGGCCAAAGGGCTGGTGAAAGTGAAGATAGTGGATATTCGAGATTTCGCCGAGGGCCGGCACCGGGTCGCCGATGATTATCCCTTCGGGGGAGGGGAAGGAATGGTGCTCAAGGTGGAACCCATCGCCCGGGCGCTGGAACAGGTCGGCCGGGATTCTCCCGGGCCGATGCGGGTAGCCCTTTTGAGCCCCCAGGGGCAGTTATTTAGCCAGGAATTGGCGCAGGAACTGGCCCGGCAAAAGAAACTGGTCCTGATTTGCGGGCACTATGAGGGAGTGGACGAGAGGGTGGCGGAACATTTCATCGACCAGGAAATTTCCATCGGGGATTACGTGCTTTCCGGCGGAGAAGCCGCCGCCCTGGTGATCGTGGAAACCGTGGCCCGCCTGGTCCCCGGGGTGCTGGGGAATCCCCTGAGCCCCGGTAATGATTCCCTGGCGGGGGGGGTCTTAAAACATCCGGTTTATACCCGCCCGGCGGATTATTCGGGCCGCCAGGTGCCGCCGGTGCTTTTCAGCGGCGATCATCATAAAATTGACCGATGGCAGAGAAAAGAATCATTACGGCGAACGCGGAGTCGTCGTCCGGATCTTTGGGCTAAATTGGAATTGTCCGAGTCCGACCAGGAAATTCTGGCGGAAATCGAGACGGAGGAAAGAGAAAGAGGAGGCCAAGATGAACCTGATTCAAAAAATTGAAAATGAAACCCTGCGCCCAGGCCTGCCGGGAATCAAGCCGGGGGATACGGTCCGGGTCCATTCCCGGATTAAAGAAGGGGATAAGGAGAGAATCCAGGTGTTCGAGGGGGTGGTCATCTGCAAGCAGGGCGGGGGCAACCGGGCCTGTTTCACGGTGAGAAAAATCTCCTACGGAGTGGGGGTGGAAAGGATTTTCCCGTTGCATTCTCCCTTGCTGGAAAAAATAGAGGTGGTGCAGTCGGGAAAAGTGCGGCGGGCCCGGCTTTACTATCTCCGGGGGCGCAAAGGCAAGGCGGCCAAGATCCAGCCGGTTAGAGCCGAGCGATAGTTCCACAGAATTTTTTGTGGGAATAATTTTAGGTTTACGCCTTGGATTTTGCCGAAATAATCGTCCAGGGAATTGGTCCTTTCCCCAAGCCTTTCAAGCTGGTATTCGGCCCCGGGTATAACCTGATCCTCGGGGGGAATGAAACCGGCAAAACCCTGATTTATCAACTGATGACCGCGGTGATCGACCCGGATCGGTTTGCCGCGGTGCAAGCCCAGGTCCCGATCGCGGAGGGCGGGGAAGTCGCGCCCCGGGCCGGGATCCGCTTCCGGGGCCAGGACCGGGAATACCGGGTCGTCCGCGATTTTAAAACCGGGGATCTGGTGATCAACCAGCTGAATCCGGACACCCAGGAATGGAAGGTGGTGGACCGCAATCCCGAGACCTGGAAGAAATTGTGGAGAAAAGAAGCGGGGATCAGCGCCGCGGATTACGTCAGTCTTTTTACGCTGGACCGGTTTGAACTCGCCCGGGTTCCCCAAGCCAGACCGGTCCGGGCCCCGGAGAAGAAACCCACCGTCACCGCCCCGCCGGCGCCAGCCCCGAAGAATCAGGGGGAAAGGGAGCAAAAATTAAAAACCTTGAAAGCCGAACTGGCCCGGGCGGAGGAAATCGAGCGGATCGAGTTTGAAATGGATGGTTTGCATACCCAGCTTTTTCAGATCGAGGAGAAGGGCAAGGGCGTCCCCGGGATCGAGGATAAAATCAAGGAAGTGACGGGAAAGATCCGGAAGTATCCCGGCTGCGAGGATCTCCCTCCCGATCTGGATGCCAAAATCGAATCCTTTAAAAAATTGAACACCCAGAAGGCGGAGGAACTGGGCAAGCTCGAGGAAGACCGAAAGCAGGTGGAAGCCGAGCTCGCCGTTCACTCTAAAATGCGGGATTTTTACCGGGAGCCGCTTTTCATCGCGGGCGCGGCGGTGGCTTTCCTCGCCTTGATCAGCGCGATCGCTTTTTCGCGCTGGATTCCCACCTGGAGCACAGCTCCCTTCCTGTTTGGGGGAGCGGGGGCCTGCTTTTACTCGCTCTGGAAATTCTGGTCCAGCCAGGAGAAAGCGGCCAAGATCAAACAGCAGATCGCCGGCTGGGACGAAAAAATCCGGGTGATTGAGAAACGTTTCGAGATCGAGGGGAATTTTATCCGCCGCCTGCTGGAAAAAACCGGGGCAATTTTACCGGATGAAATTCCGGAGAGACGGAAAGAATACCGGGCCTTGGTGGAGGAAAAGAAAGGGTTGGAGCGGGAAATGACCGACTACCTGGCCCGGGTCAACCTGGCCGAGGTGGAAGCCCAACGGGCCCAGTTCCAAGCCGAGATCGACAAAAGACAGAATCAACTCCTGGAGATGGGCGGGGTGGCCATGGATCCCATGGAAATGAGACGGGAGATCAAACGTCTCGAATCCCAAATGGGGACGGCCGGCCCGGGAGCTGGGATCGAACCGGTCGAGGATCTGGGGGGATTTTCCGAAGATCCGGAATTCACCCCGACCCCGGGGGTGAAAATCGAACCGGGCGGGGCCGGGCCCTGGGAGAGAATCCGGGAGATTCTGAAAGTCAACGAGGATGAGCTGCGCAAAAAAATTATCGAAGGCTCCAGCCAGGCCCTCGGGATCCTGACCCAGGGCTGTTACCAGCTGCTTCCCGATCCCCGCGGCGAATACGGTTTCCAGGTGGTCTCGGCGGCCGGCCGGCAGTCGTTGGCCGCCCGGGGCTTATGCCCGTCCACCCGGGAGACCGCCGCGGCGTCCTGGCAATTGACCATCTGGAAAGCGCTCTGCTCGCGCTTCTCCCTGCCGATCATCCTGGATGATCCCTTTCGCAATTTTGACCAGTCCCGGCTCGCCGTTCTGGTGCAAACCCTCAAGCGGATTTCCACCCGGGCCCAGATCATTCATTTTTCCTTCAATCCCGCCCTGACCAAAATCGCCGACCAGACGGTGCCGCTGGGGAAGTGATGGCCTCCAATTCCCGGAAAGAACTCGGCCGGAAAGCGGAGCGCGAGGCGGAACGGTTCCTTTGCCGCCGACACCGCTACCGGGTGCTGGAACGGAATTATGCCTGCCGGTGGGGGGAACTCGACCTGGTTTGCCTGGACCGGAAGACCCTGGTCTTCGTGGAGGTGAGGTCCGCGGGGGAAACCGGTCTGTCCCGGCCGGAGGAAAGCGTGACGGAAAGAAAGCAGAGGCAGATCATCAAGGCGGCCAAATTTTTTATCCAGGCCCGGAGAATAAAAGAGATGAACATGCGCTTCGACGTCCTCGGGGTCACCTTCCGGCCCGGCGGCGAGACGGGATTCGCGCTTTATCAAAACGCCTTTGAGCTTCCCCCGGGATAGCCGGGGAAAAATCATAGGAAAACCGGCACCTTAGATGACCCACACGCACCTCAGCGAAAACAGCAGATCCAATATCAACATTGCCCGGGTTTCGATTATCTCCAACACCATTCTCACCGTCGGGAAGCTGGCTTGCGGAATTATTATGTCTTCCGCGGCCGTGATCAGCGAGGGGGTGCATTCCGGGATCGATCTGATCGCCGCCATCGTCGCTTTTATCTCGGTGCGGAAGAGCGGGGTTCCGGCGGACGAGGAACACCCGTTCGGGCATGGCCGTTACGAGAACATCAGCGGTTTCGTGGAAGGGGTGCTGATTTTCATGGCCGCTCTCCTGATCATTATTGAAGCCATTGAAAAAATCCTGAACATGTCCCCGGTGCGGGAACTGGGCGCGGGCATGATCATAATGGGGGTTTCGTTGTGCGTGAACGTGACCATCAGCACGTTGTTATTCCGGGTCGCCCGGAAGACGGAGTCAATCGCCATCGAGGCGGATGCCGAGCATCTGCGTACGGACGTGATCACTTCCGGGGGAGTCCTGGCGGGGCTTTTGGTAATCAGGTTGACGGGCTGGCATATCCTGGATCCCCTGATTGCCCTGGTGGTGGCGGGCTTGATAATTTCGGTGGCGTTCAGGATTTCCAAGAAATCATTCGAAGGCTTGGTTGACACTAAAATCGGGATGGACGAAGAGCGGAAGATCAAACGGGCGGTGGCAGAGGAAAGTCCCCGGATGGTATGGCTGCATAAGCTCCGAACCAGGCGGGCGGGGGTGGATCGCTTCGTGAACCTGGTTCTCTTGAGTTGCCATAAACTCGATATCGAAGAGGCGCATAAAATCTGCGACGCGATTGAAAGTAAAATCAAGAAAGAAATAAATAATGCCAATGTGTTCATTCATGTCGAACCCTGCCCGGATCTGGAATGCAATCATACGGAGAGCGAGTGCCGCATGCTCAAGGGAAACGGGAAGAAAGTTGGCGATCGGTGAGGGGAACCATTTTCCCGTCCCCCTTGACAAGGGTTTTTTTTAAGGTAAATTTAATAACCATGTTTTCGGCAGGTAAAAAGATTTGTCCAAAAAGGAGGTACGGCGTAGTTTGGTGCTGGCGAACCTAGGACCGTTTTCCCGGGGCCGCCGGCATTTATTTTAAAATAGTTTCGTTCATTCATTAAAGATAATTTGGCAGTTTCAAGGCCATGGGCTCCGGAAGGGTTCATGGCCTTTTATTTTTTCGGTAAAAAGATTTTGGGGTGAGAGAAATGACCACAGTCGATATAAACGGAAGAGGTTTTCCGCAGATTCAGGTTTTGTCTCCGATCGCAAAGGAGATCCTGGCCGACCGGGATACCCCGGTTTCGGTTTTCGAAAAGATTAATCAGGGGGAATACGGCTTCCTCCTGGAGAGCGTCGAGGGAGGGGAACGCTGGGGGAGGTACAGTTTTCTCGGGTTCGACCCCTTCCTGGTTTTCCGCCTTCAGGACGGCCGGATCACCATCACGTCTCCCGGTTCCGCCCCGGGTTATCCGGGGTCCTTCCCCGGACCGTGGACGGGCCCGGTGGGGAAAGGAAATCCCCTCTTTTCCTTGCGGGAGCTTTTCCGGTCCTGCAAATTTTCTCCCTCCCCCGGCCCGGCCCTGCCGCGTTTCTTCGGGGGCGGGGTGGGGTATTTTTCCTATGACCTGGTGCGTTACCTGGAAAGGCTTCCCGAGCTCCGGCCGGTCCCGAAGGCCAATTCGGGTTTTCCGGACGCGGTTTTGATCTTTACCGAATCCCTGGTGGTTTTTGATAATGTCCGGAAGACGCTCAAGGTGATGGTTACCCCTTTATCCCGGAATGGGGAGGGGGGGAGCGCCTCCCGGCGGATGGCCTCGGCCCGGATCGAGGAAATCCTGGATTTGATTCGCAGCCAGGCGCCGGTTCGGAAACCGGTAAATCCGGAAACGGCTGCCGATCCCGGGAGGGGAATCGGGGAACGGGCCCTGATTGAGGAGTTTCCCGGACCGGATTTCCAGTCCGCGGTCCGGGAGGCCAAGGACCTGATTGCCGCCGGCGAAATCATCCAGGTGGTTCTCTCGCGGCGCTGGAGGAAGACCTACCGCCAGGATCCTTTTGATATTTATCGGGCCCTCCGGTTTTTAAATCCCTCGCCCTACATGTTCTATCTCCGGCTGGGATCCGAGACCCTGGTGGGGGCTTCCCCGGAAGCCCTGGTCCGGCTGGAGGACGGCGAGGTTTTCACCCGGCCGATCGCCGGAACCCGCCCGCGCGGGCAGGACCAGGCCGGGGACGAGGCGCTGGGGCGGGAATTGCTGAACGATGAAAAGGAGCGCGCCGAGCATGTCATGCTCGTGGACCTGGGCCGGAATGACCTCGGGCGGGTCGCTGAAATCGGCACGGTCCGGACCAACCAATTCATGGAGATCGAGAGATATTCCCACGTGATGCACCTGGTCTCGGAGGTGCAGGGAAAATTGCGGGCCGGCCAGGATGCCTTTGATGTGCTCTCGGCGGTTTTCCCGGCCGGGACCGTTTCCGGGGCCCCGAAAATCCGGGCGATGGAGATAATCGAAGAGCTGGAGAAGGACCGGAGAGGCCCCTACGCCGGTTCGGTCGGTTATATCGGCTATTCCGGGAACATGGATATGTGCATCACCATCCGCAGCATATTTTTAAAGGACGGCCAGGCGGTCTTCCAGAGCGGGGCCGGGATCGTGGCCGATTCCGACCCGGTGCGGGAAACCCGGGAAACCGAGGAAAAGGCGGAAGCGATGTTCCGGGCCCTGGAGCTGGCCGGGGGAGGGATGGGATAAAAGGGCAAAGCGCATAGAGCAGAGCGCAAAGAGCAAAGGGCAGAGAAGCTCAAAGGTCAAGGGTGAAAGGTCAAAGTTCAAAGGTGAAGGGTCAACCGGAAGGCTGGGAGCAGGGAGCAGGGAGCAAAAAAGACCAGCAGACCAGCAGGCCAACAGACCGACAGTGAAAAAGAAAGCAAGGAGCAAGCAGAAAGTAGCAAGTAAAAAACAGGAGGCTGAAAGACTGGATGGCAGAGAGAGGAAAAAGCTGTGGGAAGGGAAACAATATTAAGACCAAAAGGACGTTTTCCCGCCCGCGGCTTTCCCGCTTTCTCGCAGTCAAGCTTTCCAGCGAATTCCTATGATTTTGCTGATCGATAATTACGACTCTTTTACCTTCAATCTTTACCAGTACCTGGCCGAGCTCGGGAAAGAGATTCACAACCGCCCGGAGGAGGTCAGGGTGGTTCGGAACGATCAGATCACGGTCGGGGAAGTGAGCGTGCTCGCCCCGGATTACCTCGTGATTTCCCCCGGCCCGGGGCGTCCGGAAAAGGCGGGAATCATTGTTGACCTGATCCGGGAACTGGCCGGGCGGCTTCCCATCCTGGGGGTGTGCCTCGGACACCAGGCGATCGGGATGGCTTTCGGCGGCGGACTCCGGAGGGCGAAGCGCCTGATGCACGGCAAGGTTTCGGAAGTCACCCACGACGGGAAAGGAATATTCGCCGGGCTTAAGAATCCCCTGGTTGCCAACCGCTACCATTCCCTGGTTTTGGAAGGAACGGCTCTCCCCCCCGACCTGGAGATCAGCGCCCGGAGCGAGGACGGCGAGATTATGGGGATCAGGCATCGGCGGTATCCCATCGAGGGGGTCCAGTTTCATCCGGAATCCATTCTCACCCCGGACGGGAAAGCCCTCCTCGCGAATTTTCTCCGGTTAAAAGCGGGGGAACGAGAATGAATATCCGGGAAGCGATTGACCGGGTGATTCACCGCGACGATCTCTCCGAGACCGAGATGGAGGGGGTGATGGGCCAGATCATGGAGGGGGAAGCCAGCCCGGCTCAGATCGCGAGCTTGATCACTGGGCTCCGGATGAAAGGGGAGACCGTGCTGGAAGTCGTCGGGGCCGCCCGGGCCATGCGCGGCCGGGCCCGGAAATTAAGCGTTCCCGGGGGGGACTGGCTGGACACCTGCGGAACCGGGGGTGACGGCTCCTTCACTTTTAACATCTCCACCGCCGCGGCCCTGGTCGCCTCCGGGTGCGGCCTGACCGTGGCCAAGCATGGCAATCGCTCGGTCAGCTCGAGCTGCGGCAGCGCGGACGTGCTCCGGGAACTGGGGGTGAACATCGAGTGCGCTCCGGAACTGGTGGAAAAATGCCTGGCTGAAGTCGGGGTGGCCTTCTTTTTCGCTCCCCTCTGGCATCCGGCGATGAAATTCGCGATTGGACCCCGGCGGGAAATCGGCATCCGCACGGTCTTCAACCTCCTGGGTCCCCTGACCAACCCGGCCGGGGCGACCCGGCAGCTTCTGGGGGTATACGATTCCCGCTGGGTTAAAGCCCTGGCGGAGGTCCTGGAAAGATTGGGATCCCGGCGGGTGATGGTGGTTAACAGCCAGGATGGCCTGGATGAGATTTCCCTCTCCGGAATTACCCGGGTCGCGGAGCTGAAAGAGGGAGATATTAAAACTTATGAACTCAGCCCTGAGGATTTCGGCCTCCCCCGCTTCGAACTCGCGAAGATCCAAACCCGGAGTCCTCAGGATAACGCCCGGATCATCCTGGGGGTTTTGTCCGGGGAGAAGGGCCCCCACCGGGATGTGGTTCTCGTCAACGCGGCCGCGGCGCTATCCGTGGGGGGGAAGGCCGGGAGTTTTCGGGAAGGGGTGGAACTGGCAAAAAATTCCATTGATTCCGGGGCCGCGGGGGAAAAACTGAGAAAATTAGCGGAGGTTACGAATCAGTAAGTGAAAGGTGAAGGGTTCAGAGGTTCAAAGTTCAAGGTTCAAGGTTGAAACAAGAGACCAGAGACAAGAGACCAGAGACAAGAGACCAGAGACAAGAGACCAGAGACAAGAGACCAGAGACAAGAGACCAGAGACCAGAGACCAGAGACCAGAGACCAGAGACTTCACAGATGGACTTGCTGAGCAGAATAATTAAATCCAAGCGTGAGGAAATCGCGGAGCTTAAGGGCTCACAGCCGCTCTCCGAACTTAAGGCGATGATCGCCGATTTTCCCCGGCCCCTGGGCCTCGCCGAGGCGGTTCGGCAAAATCCCCCGGGGATTATTGTCGAAATCAAACGCAGGTCGCCCTCGGCGGGGGAGTTCCGATCCGACCTGGATCAGGATGAATTCATCAGACTTTCCCGGTTTTATCAGGCCGGCGGGGCGGCGGCCATTTCCATCCTGACGGAAAAGGCGTTCTTCGGGGGAAGCCTGGGTGACCTGGCCGCCGTAAAAATGGAGGTTCGCCTTCCCCTCCTGATGAAGGATTTTATCCTGGACGAATACCAGTTGTATCTGGGCCGGCTGATGGGGGCGGACTCGGTTCTTTTGATCGTGAAAATATTGAATAACTCCCGGCTGGGGAAATTCATCGGGCTGGCCCGGGAACTGGGTTTCGAGCCCCTAGTGGAGGTGCATGACGAGGAAGAGGTGGAACGGGCAGTCCGGGCCGGGGCGGTTCTGATCGGGATCAACAACCGCGACCTCCAAACCCTGAAAACCGATCTCGAGGTAACCCGGAGACTCTTCACGAGAGTCCCGACGGACCGGTTGGTTATCAGTGAGAGCGGGATCAAGACCCGGGAAGAAATTGAGAGTTTATGGGGCCTGGGGGTCAGGGGTTTTTTAATTGGGGAGTCTTTGTTGAGGACCCGGGACCCGACCCAAAAATTGAGAGAATTAACCGGCGTAAAAATGGTGAGTTAACCTGTTCGTAAAAGAGAAAGGAGAAAAAAAGATGGAAACCAAGATTTTACTGAAAGAGAGCGAAATGCCGAGGGAATGGTATAACATTGTGCCGGACCTTCCCTCCCCGTTGCCGCCGCCTTTGCATCCGGGGACCAAGCAACCGATCGGTCCGGATGATTTAAAGGCGATCTTCCCGATGGGCCTGATCGAGCAGGAGATGTCGTCGGAGCGCTGGATCAAGATCCCGGAAGAAATTCTAAAGATCTACACCCTCTGGAGGCCGTCGCCGGTCTACCGGGCCTTGCGGCTCGAGGAAGTCCTGAAGTCCCCGGCGAAGATATATTACAAGTACGAGGGGGTGAGCCCCGCCGGCAGTCACAAGCCCAATACCGCGGTGGCCCAGGCCTATTACAACAAAAAGGAAGGGGTCAAGCGGATCGCCACCGAGACCGGGGCGGGCCAGTGGGGGAGCGCGCTTTGCTTCGCCACCAATCTGTTCGGGATGGAATGCACGGTTTACATGGTCAAGGTGAGCTACGAGCAGAAGCCCTACCGGCGGAGCATGATGGAGACCTGGGGCGGGAAGGTGATCCCGAGCCCGAGCTCGCTGACCGAGTCCGGCAAAAAAATCCTGGCGGCCGATCCCAATTGTCCGGGGAGCCTGGGGATCGCGATCAGCGAGGCGGTGGAGGATGCCGCGACCCACAAGGAGGTCAATTATTCCCTCGGGAGCGTTTTAAATCATGTCTGTTTGCATCAGACAATTGTTGGCCTCGAGGCCAAGAAACAGATGCAGATGGTGGGCGATTACCCGGACGTGGTCATCGGCTGCGTGGGCGGGGGAAGCAATTTCGCGGGACTGGCCATTCCCTTTATCCAGGACAAGCTCACCGGAAAAAAGGTTCGGGCGCTGGCGGTGGAGCCGGTCGTTTGTCCCTCGCTGACCCGGGGGCTTTACGCTTACGACTTTGGAGATGCCGTCGGCCTGACCCCGCTTTTGAAGATGTACACCCTGGGTCATAGCTTCGTGCCGCCCCGGATCCACGCCGGCGGACTCCGGTATCACGGGGTCTCGCCCCTGATCTGCCACCTGCTCAAGTTGGGCCTGGTTGAGGCCAAGGCTTATACCCAGCGGCCGGTGTTCGAGGCGGCGGTTACCTTCGCCCGCTGCGAAGGGATCATCATGGCTCCGGAGAGCGCGCATGCCTGCAAGGCGGTTTTTGACGAGGTGGAGCGCTGCAAGCAGGAAGGCAAGAAAGAGACGATTCTTTTCAATCTTTCCGGGCACGGTTTGGTTGATATGGCGGCTTATGACGATTATTTCTCGGGCAAGATGCAGGATGTCGCGCTTTCGGAGAGTGAGTTGAAGAAGGCGATGGCTGATCTGCCGAAGGTGTAAAACTTTAAAAGCGAGAAAAGTCCTTCGGCTACGCTCAGGATAAATGGGACAGGTACAAAACGATAGCTAACACCCGGTAGCCGCAGGCTTTAGCCTGCGTAAATGGGTTTAATTTTTTCCGGTCAGGGAAATAATTTAAACCAAAATATATCGGGGGTTGTTTCCTGGAAGGTTTCAAGGAAGAGGGGGAACGAGAGCGGGAAGGCCGGGCGGTGAGAGGGCGAATCCCGGATCAAGGCTTTGCCGGGTGAACACCAGGAAGATTGGAAGAGATGATTTGGCTTTCAAACCGTCCGGCCTTCAAGCTCTCGGGCCGCTTTATGATCAAGGTCAAGATCTGCGGCATCACCCGTCCGGAGGACGCCCTGGCCGCGGCGGAAGCCGGGGCCGACTACCTCGGCCTCAATTTTTATCCCCGGAGCCGGCGCTTTGTCCACCCGGCGGCAGCCGGGAAAATCGTCCGGGCGACGGAATCGGCCGGCATCAAATGGGTCGGGGTCTTCGTTAACGAGAAAATTGACCGGGTTCAGAAAATAGCCCGGGAGGTGGGCCTCCGCCTGGTTCAGCTTCACGGGGAGGAGTCCAAAGAATACTGCCGGGATTTGGCCGGGAGGAATGACCGGGTCGAGATCATCAAGACTTTCCGGATCCGGGGCGAGGATGATATCAAAAGCCCAGGGAGATTTCCGGCGGATTTTTTCCTTTTCGATACCTATTCCGCCGGCTACGGGGGATCAGGCCGGGCCTGGGATTGGGAAATGCTCAGAGGGAAAAAATTGCCCCGGAAGCGATTATTCCTTTCCGGGGGATTGACCCCGGGCAATGTCCGGGAAGCCATCCGGCTGGTCCGGCCTTACGGGGTGGATGTGGCTTCAGGAGTGGAAAGCTCGCCGGGGAAAAAAGACCGAAAGAAAATGGTTGAATTCATTAACAGAGTAAAAAGTGAAAAGTAAATGGTAGCCGCAGGCTTTCCTTCGACAAGCTCAGGACAGGTAGCCTGCGTAAAATGTAGGGCAAGGCTTTAGTAAAATGTAGGGCAAGGCTTTAGTAAAATGTAGGGCAAGGCTTTAGTAAAATGTAGGGCAAGGCTTTAGCCTTGCGAAAGCAAAGAACAGAAAACAGGTAACAGATTTGAATCGATAATATTTCTGAGCAGTAACGTCTGGATTTTAGACTGATGACAAGAAATAGAGCGACATACAATTATCCTGATGCCAGGGGTTATTTCGGAAGATTCGGGGGAAGGTTTGTCCCCGAGACCTTGATCCCCGCACTTGATGAGCTGGAGAGCGGTTATCGGAAGATCCGCCGGGATCCGGCTTTTCGGAAAGAATTCAGCCTGCTTCTTCGGGATTTCGCCGGGCGGCCGACGCCCTTGTATTTCGCCGCCCGGATGACCGGGGACCTGGGCCGGGCCCGGATCTATATCAAGCGGGAAGACCTGGCCCACACCGGTGCCCACAAGATCAACAACGCCCTGGGCCAGGCTCTCCTGGCACGAAGGCTCGGGAAAACCAGAATTATTGCCGAGACCGGGGCCGGCCAGCACGGCGTGGCCGCGGCGACCGCCGCGGCTTTTCTGGGCTTGGCCTGCGGGGTTTACATGGGGGAGGAAGACATCCGGCGCCAGCATCTGAACGTGGTCCGGATGGAGAGATTGGGAGCAAAGGTTATCCCGGTGAACTCGGGCTCCAGAACCTTGAAGGACGCCATCAACGAGGC
>Ga0315297_10000113_pt1 | contig 40746 bp, 47 predicted proteins | sample YL17G15_0_MG_FD_203628 | JGI IMG/M metagenome (GOLD analysis project Ga0315297, IMG submission 203628) | Sediment microbial communities from Yellowstone Lake, YNP, Wyoming, USA - YL17G15_0 | ecosystem: Environmental > Aquatic > Freshwater > Lake > Sediment | place: USA: Wyoming | collected...
CTATCGGAGAGTACTGTGACGAGCATAAAGTATTTTGGGAGTATGTACGTGTAGGAGAAGAGCTCTCAGATATAGAACTCCTGGGCAACTATGACGACCACCTCATAACCGTCAATGTATCGTTACTATTCACAAGTTAAAAAAAGGAACAAATATGCCCAGTAAATACACATTGCTCGAGGACTATATATCTAAGTACAAGCACCGAGAAGATATATGGCGCGAACAACAATCTATCCGTGTGTATATAGAGGGACACAAGCAAGTTTTGAAGCACACAGAATTTTTACTTGTACGAGATGAAGAACGTTTACGGCGTTGTGATGCTTCTTACGTTCGAGTCTCAGCAGAGGTCAGAGACCTAGAGAACCTTTTATGTAAGGAGGAAAAAAGTGACAGCTAAAAAACCCAGTATGAAACAGGCTATTCTTGCTAAGTGCCACGATTGCATGGGGCATTATGCAGATGGCAAGGTTGAGTGTTGGAACCAGAGATGCTCTTTGTACTTCTGGATGCCTTATGCGTCTCTAAATCCAGACAGGGAGTGGGAGCTTTATAGCCCTAAGAAAATGGGATTGCAGTTGAAGTCAAATATTGCGCGTACTATGACTGACGAGCAGAAAAAAGCATGCGCGGATAGGTTTGCGTTGGCTAGGCAGAAGAAGAGTGACGTGGTATCTGAAGACCTCGTGGGTACTGATACCGAAGACGATGAAGAAGACGACGAAGACGAGGAGGAGTAGTCAGATGAAAGTAAAAAAACAGAGCATCGCAGACAAACTCGTATCTCTTATCAAAACTGAGATTATGGGGTCTACGTTAGAGGAGCGTTTAGTTATACTAGAAGACCTCAGTGATGAGCTTGAGACTCTTTTAACTGACACTCAAGACAAAATAGATGATGGTGGCGAAGATGATGATGACGGCGAGGATGAAGATGAGGATGAAGAGGAGGATGAATAATGCCGCTAACTACTGAAGAAAACATAATGCTTTTGGCTGCTAGTGACTACAGAATATTTGAGACAATTGTAGGAATAGGAGGAAACAACGAAACGTCGTTAGCCACCAACATTATTAGCCGCATTCTCGAGTACATCACCAACGTAACCAAGGAGCTCCCGCGAGCCGACTACATTGAGCTCCTTGGGGAGCTTCAGGACGAAATCGATAGTCGCCTTGACCTCGCGAAGTCCTTTCAGGAGGATGAGGCGCAGAAGGAGTTTGAGGGTGCTGATGAAGACGATGCTGCAGCTACTAGATGACAGAACAATGCAGGAGACATTCGGGGAAGAAGACGCCAAAGCGTTTGCTGAGCTGAAGAAGGCTATCGACAAATCTACTCCCCCTGTCGAACTTCTTGATGCTCTTCTTGACGACGTAAGTGACAAGCTGCGTGTGCGCAATGAAATCATAGAAAGGAGCAAATAGATGCCCCTAGCCCCCAACACCATTAACCGTATTCTCAATAACATCACTGATGAAACTGAAGAGCTATCGAACACGGATTATCTAGAAGTCCTTGAGGAGCTTAAGGACGACATCGAGAGGAGGCTAAATGGCGTTCAAAACGATATAAAACTGGGGGAGCGTACGCGTATTGCGGTAGCTGAGATGGAGGAAGCTAAGAAAATCCAAGAGCTCGAAGCGAAGCGCGAGTTGGACGGGAGTGAGGGTGAATGAAGATTCGCTACGTAATCCTCATCATCCTCATCGTCGCAACTACGTGGGCGCTGTTGTGGATTGCTTTGTGTGGCGTAGCCGCGAAGAACACAGAGCAACTAGATGTGCTCAAGCAACAGCTCGAAGACGCCAATAAGTTGGTGGAGTCCTGCTACGAAGACGCCCAGCAGTTCCGCGACGACTGGTTTAAGTGCCAGCGTCAAAAAGGGTTTGAGTGGAAAGAGGATATGGAGCTGATGTGCTCCCACTTTAAGGCGGAAAAGGAATGAACATCGAAGGCACCTACGTTTACGCTTGTCCCATGCCAGATGAGCGCGGCCCTAACGAGCCCAAAAGCTCTGGTGTGTTTATCTCCACTACGTGCGCGCCAGGCACTACTCTCGTTGATTCTAATGATTACAAGCGTCTTAATGATTTGGTTGCAGCTCAGCAAGAAGAAATCGTAATACTCAAAAAAGCTGTGACTTTTGCGAGAGTCTTTATGACTCCAGCGCAGCACGAATCGTTGAGAAATTTGATGATGCTGTTAGTAGGAGAAAAACCATGACGCTAGTAGCGCTACTTCGCACGTGTGACTTGTGCGGCTCTGAGTACACGGTTTCGCCTAGTGCACAGACTGGAAGTATCTCTGCGGATATCACAGTCGATACGAAGACCTCGAAGATGTTTAGTTTGAAAACGTTTATAGACGATAACGAGGCTGACCTGTGTCCTGTTTGCAGCCATGCATTTGAGGATGCGGTAGCCGGGAGAAAAAGACGTAACGTCTTTAAGGATGACAAATGACAGCCAAACTCCTGCGTTGTTCGCCCATTACCGCAGTGGTTGACGCAATCAGGATGTGCAAAGCATCCCAAGATAAGTCAGACACCATTGAACATAGTACCGAGTTAGGCAAAAAAGACCGAGACCTCGTTGTGCGCTGCATCAACAGTGGCCACACTAGCGTTCTCGAGCACTGCGTATTCACGTTCGAGATACTTCTGTCTCGTGCGTGTTTACAGGAGTTCTCGAGGACGCGCATCGCTGTGGAGAGTGTGCAGAGCTCTAGGTTTACTCTGGGGAAATTACTCCGTAAAGAAACAGACATCCATGGGCTGTTTTACCACACCGGCAACGCTGCAGTGGACAGTGCGTCGTTGTGCCAGATGCAGAATCTGTGCGAGATTGTCATGTGTGACATCCCCAACGACATAGCAAAGTACGCCATCCCAGAGTCCATGCTTACCCAGCTCCTCTTTACAATCAACGCCCGCAGCCTACGCAACCTCTTCAACACACGCATGAACAAAGACGTACTCCTTGAGTATCAACGTCTTGCTTGGGATATGCACAAAGCAATCCCAGCATCCCACCACGTCCTTTTCGAAGATATCGTTAAGGACAAACCAGAGAGGCCATAATGGGAATCACTAAGAAAATACAAATGGAAGAGTTAGAAGACAAATGCGAAATCTGCATATACTGGAACTCTCCTGAGAGAGCTAAAATGGATGAGGATGTCGAGGGTAACACTTGCCGTAAGTGCAACGAGGTCGTTGAGGCTGGCGCCAATTGTCAGCATACGAGCATGAAAGATTATTGTTTCGAGTCGAAGTACGACGGAGAACCCGAGTACGGAGACTTTGATTAAGTAAGTAAGGGAGCCTAATAGCTCTCCCTTCTCTTACTTAGGTTGAGCCGGTAAAAAGGAACTTCTACCCAGAGGTTCCTTTTCTTTTTGCTCTTTAGTGCTTAGCAGTGGGTTTATCGGCGAGGGCATTACAGGCGGTGGGATTGGAGGCATAAGTCTCTTGATTTGTTTTTCGACATCTTCTCGAGAAACACCTAGGTCCCCTGCAACCATAGCAAACCCTTTGACGTACATTTCCGTCGCGGCTTGCTTACCCAGGTACCACATGGTTGCAGCGCCCATAGAGAAAGCAATGCTTGTCATGTAGCCAGCTAGAGGCCAGTCGAGGGAGGGTTGCTTCCACACGGTAAGAGCAGCCATACCCGCCGACAGAATCTCATAGAGAAAGAAGGCCAAGAACTTCTTGCTCATAAACGCAGGTTTCTGCATTTCACGAACGAGAGAGTGGTTGAGCCTAACATGCTCTAGCTGGGCTTCGTTGTCAGTCATTCAGCTCCTTATCTCCATAGGCATGGATTTCCCAAGTTCCACAATCCTTGACTTGTTCCGTGTTCATTGGGTTTCTAAACTGAGAATACTGTAGCCGTCCCAGTTTATCTTTCCCATTGACAGATAATTCTAGATTGTGGAGACATCCCATAGGTTTCCCATCCACACACATCCTAACCGAATTACAATCAACCCCTATATCGTCGATGATATCGAAGGTTATGGAGACAGAAAGCTTCTTTGGACTTTTATCAATCATGCTTGTGCTCACGCATCAACAACGCCGCAGCGAGCTTCTTGCGAATATCAATGGTGCCCTGAATGACCGGACATTTTTCGCAGTTAAGCGATACTTGCTTCACCACGCCGCCGTCTTCATCGAAAGTGTAGGAGCGTTGCTCGGGCGTGAGACCGTAGTTCTTCACTGTGGTTGTCCAGAGGTTCTTGCCCAGGTCTTGCATGCGTTTCGCGTGGGTGTCGAGCTCCTGCTGGAGACCTGTCATCTTCTCTTCGATGGTACGAAGCTCTGTAAGCATCGCTAACAGCGTAGCATCTTCAGAGAGGTTTGCCATGGTACGCTCTTCGAGCATTTTGGCGCAGGAGAACTCTGTTTTCATACCTTCGATGATGCCTTCAGAAATCACGCCTAAGTACTGCTCATCCCTCGTTTGTACGAGCTCCGTGAGAATCTTATTGACCCCCATCATCTCTTGCGCCACTTTGCACTGCTGCAGCCCTCGCAGGGTAGGGATGAGGTTCTTGTCGTTGGGCATGGGGTTCAGTTGCATGCGAGCTTGTTCTGGTGTGGGATGTTGTTGCTGGGGCTGCTGTGGCGCACGACCACCGGGAATTCCTTGGAGCTGAGGGCGTTGATGGGGGTTCATAGTGATTCTCCTTTTCCTTTGGCTACAAAGCCAATGTGTTCATACAGCGTGACACGGTCACTTGCTACGCCTCTGATTACAGCTGTCTTACTGAGTGTGCCTGTATAATTTGTCTCTTGAAGAGGCTTATCCCTAAAGGACATGATGACCCAGCCTTCGTTGTCTAGATAGCACAGTTTTTCTGCGGCAAGAAGGAGTGTTGTGACTGTGATTTCTTCTTTAAATTCTATTTCACGGAAGAACATAACTCGTGATAGTTCCCAAGCATGAGACACGTGAGGAATCTTATCAAGGGCTGCTGCTTCGCCTATGTATTCACCGTGCTGAAATAGTTTTATATACGCCGACACACCGAGCTGTAAACCTTCTGGTACTTCAAACACTTCTTCATGGTCTGGGTCTAAAGGCAGAGCTTCGTGTTGAATCATGTATGTATGTCTCCAGCTAGTGTGGCAACGACATCCATAAACAGGTGGAGTTCGTTAAGTGTCCCTGTGTTCTCATAGACAGCAGAAAAGGCGCTTTCTGGCACCTCGTCTAGCGCTGTTTCACTTAGGTGCATTTTCTGTGTGTTTGTGGACATCTCGTCTATGTTTCGTTTTATTTTGACGATAGTCGCTTTGTACCAGTATTCTTTTAGTAACAGGAACTCGTTTGGAAAGCGTATGTCGTCAATTACGACTTTAGAGTTTGGTTTATACTTAGAGAGTTCGTTTAGTCTACGCCCCATAGATTTTACCCATACGTCAGGGTCTAAAGTTCTGCAGCAATCTGTACCAAGTTTCTGTAAAACGTCACGTGTAAATGCGTCTTTCTTATCACTATAGAGCTCGGTCATGGGGATATTGAAAATCAAGTTCGCCGCTTCTTTAAGCGTATCCCCAAAAGACATCCGCATAAACTCGTACTTGTCGATGAGATAGTTAGCCGCTGTGGTCTTCCCACTGCGAGCTTTTCCATGAATGCCGATGATTACCATTTTTCAACTTCCTCTTTTGAGAGCGGGTTCTCCACCTCTACACTCTCGGCTATGCTGGTGTTTTTCCACATACCATCCACATCTATGATGAGCAGTCTTTTACCGCCGCGCATGAGAGCTAATACCGGCAGCTTACCTGCTGGTATACCCAGGTCAAGAGTCAAACTGCTATCTGTAGTGACTGGAAGTGCACTCGCCCAAACGGCGTCTGTAACGAGTATTCCACCAGAATTGATGTCGATGACACCGACCACTTTCTCTTTTTCTGTAAACATGGACAGAGTCTAACGACGTTACGCTGTAAAGGCAAAACAAAAAAAGAAAACCCCGCAGAGGTTTGCTTTTGAGGGACGATTACTTACCCTTGGACAGGTGTACAGCAACCGCTTTCGCGGGATATAAATGGCGCAGTTACTGCGCCTGGAAGATTTCGCCAAACTATGTCTGCGGGGTTTTCAGGGAAAAGATGCGCGACCGTGTTGTTACAGTTTGCTTTGAGGGTTCTTCGGTATGACCGAGGACTCGCGCGGGACTACCCGCAGAAACAAAGGGGCGCAGTTACTGCGCTCGGACTTGTCTGACCAAACTTTATAACAACACGGTCGCACAGAAAAGGTAGGGTTTTTTGTGTTCATTGCTTTTGAGGGAGGTGAGCTCATTCTAGAAAATGGGCTCACGCAAACTATTAGTCGTGGCTTCCACGAAGCAAACAAGTGCGCAGTTACTGCGCATATAGCGTACCTTGGCCAATGAACACTCAAACCCACAAACTATTCTTCACTTCCTTGCTCGTACAACTGTGCTTGCACAGCAATGGAAAGATGTTGCCAATCTCGTAGACGAATTTTAACTTTAGATTGGACGGATGGGTCGTCTGATTTGCAATTTCCAGCTTTGGTTGCGTAGCGTGTTAGAGCGCCGGTCCAGGTTCCACATAGGTCGTATGCCTCCCTTAGCATACGTGTGCCGCAGGTCATTTGACCCTCGGCGTTGCCCATATCACAGTCTCTGCGTGAAACGTTAAACTTTGCGACCTGCATGAGGCCCAATTCCCCGAGAGCGCCTACGGCCTTCTCATCGAAGTCACTCTCTCGGAATATAATGGAAAGTGCAAACAGTGGTGGGACTCCTTGGGCCTCCGTAACCTTAACTAACTTTGTAGCTAGCTCCATACGAGCTACAGGGTCTTTACTGAGATGATGGTACGGCTCAGCCTTGAGTATGTGCTGAATGGCGGCGTCCACCTCGATAGATGTTGCTGTCATCCACGCACCCTTGGCATCTTTAGACATCAGGCGCTCAGTAGCATTCACATTTAGCGACACTATTGTCGCTGACGCGAACATGAAACAGATAGCATAACATCTCATCTCTTCCTCCTTCGGGGTTGAGAGACTGGTCCTCATCTTCCTAGTACGAATGAGCTGGTATGAGGCGAATAGGAAGTAGAGGTGTCTGTGTACGAAGTTATACCAATAGATGCAGGGTTTTTGGAAGGTTTTATTTCGTCTTAACTTGGGTCACGAACCAATCCCAAATTTCAGAAGTCATACGGTCGAACGTTTCTTTACCGCCGATATCTTCTGGAAAGAAATAACGGTTATTACAGTTTTCAAGATAAATGGCTGCTGCGGCTTCTAGGGGCTTTAAGCCGTAGTCTTTAACATACACCGCCATAAACTTATTGAGGGCTTCTGTAGCTGCGCCCACACGGTCAAAGAAATCTTTCTTTGCTGCGGCTTCTACGGCAGCTGTGGTTTTGTCTTTATCCAGGTTGGCTTTTGTTCCAGGCTCCACAGTGACCCAACCCCCTTTACCATCTGGTACTTTAACGACTGCCCTCTTATCGTCTGTCATGGTTTCCTCATTTTGTGGCGAACTCATTGCACATTGATTCGACTTGGTTTGTTCTGACAATCTTTAATTTGTGCATCGCATTAAGGAGTTCAGCAGTTTTGGCGCGGGGAGGAAATATAGGATTTCCTGCTTTATTAGACGCGAATAGACTCTTCTTTAAGCAGTATCCATGCTTTAGGTCTTTACGTTTGCCACCCTTAAGACCCCGCTCGATAGCAAAGAATCCTTCGCACATTCCACATGGTTTGTTATTCACGCTATGCTCCTTTCCATGATTGTTACGTGGTGCTTGGTTAGTATGTCTTTTATAGGCAAACCCAACAGCGCATGGGCGACACGGCGATAGATGGCCTCTTCATTGTGGCAATCTTCAGGGGCATATACTGTGAGTTGTCTTCCGCCTACGGTGAGCGCTCTTTCATCTTCTCTTGTAACCTTTGGGCCAACAAATATCCCTCGTTTTGTTAAATAGTTCGTGTGCTCTTTAGCCACGTCATACACAAGCGAGATTAGTTTTTCACCCACGTTTTCTAGCTTGTCTGTGCCTATGAATGTGATGACGTAGTTTACCCCGTCAAGGGATATGGTGGGAGGTTTCAGCCCGATATGCCCCTCGGAGTCTAAGTCTCCGATTTCATATTTGCTTATCTTAGGTACGGTTTTAACTTTGGGTGCGAACGGATTGTGAATTCCCGCAGACATCAGTTGGTTCCCTTGTTGAGGCGTGTGTCGTTACAGTTGATGTGCACAAGTTCGTATTCGTCACTTAAGTTGGCCCCAGGTACCAGATTACTTGAGTCCATTGCGGTATTCAGGAAGATATGAGCGACTGCTACCCGGTCGCCCGGCAGGAACTTTTTTCTGCACTTTGCGCAGGTTCGGACATCCACGTGTGGACGCATATCTTCCGGCTTGGGAAATTCTAGATTCATATATCTCCTCCAACGCTCGTTTAGAACAGTTCATGAGCCAACAACCCCTAACGGGTGTAAATCGATACTGCGAAGATATCACACGTGCTGTAGCCGGTGCATGGATAACGATTGGTGGGTAATCGTTGAGCGGGTTGGCTATGAGCCCCCGTATGAACAGTTGTTCTACACTCCGGGTAATCGCTATGTTTATAGTGGATGCTTCGCGTTTACCCTCTATGCATACTAGCGAAATGAGTGTCTTTTTCATCTCTTTCACTGTTGCTTGGCTCAGAGAGAACTCAGGCTTTTGGGTGAACCAAGTTGAGGCGCACACCATATAGGTGCCGTCTAACTTTTGTTTTGTGTAAACGCCCACAGTGAATCGCATACGTTAATTTTTGACACTATGCGCTTTACAATGCAAGTGTAATTGTACATAGCAAAAGAAAAGCCACAGTTATTCAACTGTGGCTTCTCCCGTAACCTGTCGCGCGGGGGGACGCGGTGGGTCAGGTTACTACTTGCTGGAAGGACGGCCCCGCTTCTTAGCGACGGGTTCCGGAGCCTTCTTGACGTTTTTCTTCACAGGCGTTTTGACCACTGCTACCGGCCGCTTCTCCGCTGCTCCCGCGAGAATAGCCTTTGTCAGGCGAATCTTGGTGCCGCATTTCTTGCAGATGACCTGCTCGCCCGGAAACCCAACCATGCGCGAACCGCACTTGGCGTTCGTGCACTCGATGACCTTACTTCCAGCTTGCCGTGCCATTTTTGGCTCCTTTTCATTTACCCCGTAATCACTTAACGGGATTGTTTGCATAAAGTCTATTAAGCATCTTAGGGAACATTTGCCTATTGTCAACTCTATACTTGAAGTTAAGCATCTTCATAGCGGCTGCTCCGTAACCTAATGGTGTGACCACTAGCCCCGCTGCTTGAGCAGCCTGCATCTTTCTGAGCTTCCAGCTTTCCCTGCCGGTCCATATCCTGGAGTCGAGAATGACAACTACCCCCTTGTCGTCAAGGGTACGGATAAGGCGTCCTGCTGCTTGTTTAAGGGCGAATAGCATACGTGGTATTTGGACCTCCTCGAACGCTGACAGCCCAGCAGCCTCAGCTTTTAGCCCTTCGATTGTCAGAACAGGGTCGCTCATTATGGGGAAGGGAAGCTTCACTATGATGACCATACGGAGCTTATCTCCAGGCACATCTACGCCTTCTTGAAAGGATTTCAGACCAAACAGCACCGCATGGTTCGTAGCTCTGTATTTCGCTTCAGCTGCTGGTCCTTGGGCATCTTGGATGATGTAAGACACTGTGCTGTTTGCCGGTTTGTTCCTGAAGCAGCGCTGGTAGATGTTTTCCATATCAACTCTAGATGTGAATAACACGAAGGCGTCCCCTTCGTTCTTTTCCGTGAGTATCGTTATCTCGTCCGCCATAGAATCGTACCAGGTGTCTTTATCCTCTTGGGAGCATCCGTACTTAGGGCAGGGGACCACATGGAGCGGCGTGTAGGAAAAACCGTTGCTGGTGTAGTCGAAGGGGCTATCAAAGATTCTCTCTACTACTGTAGTAGGACGTTGGGGGCTTATAGGAGGAAGATTCAATCCGAGCTGCTTCTTCATGTAGGTGAAGTCTCCCCCAATGCTCAGAGTAGCGGATAAGAACAGAGACTTCGACACACCGTCAAGGAACTGATGTGCGTACTCTCCGATGTCTGCAGGCACAACGCTGATACTGTTCTCGTTGATGACTGGTAGCTTTTTCTCTACGACACCTGTTTCGAAGGTTGCCATGGCAGCGTCGAGAGCGTCCTTAACGTCTATCAGCTTGTTGCCGTATTTCACAAAACGGGAATACGCAGCCAAAAGCTCATGATTTACCCCTGTGTCCACTGTTACACCCTTTTTGGGTTGGACGTCTTTCGGCTCTTCTAAGGGTTTTATGTCCTCAGCCCTGTCGGTCACGTATTTATAGACTGTAAGCAGGCACGCCATAAAATCAGGAAAAAGTTTGTGCGTAATTACCCTTTCTTGCGCGGTGTGGTTTGCTTTGGGCAGCATAATTCCACCGGGGGAATTTGTAGCAGTCTTCCAGCTACGACATTCCGCGAGTAGTGTGCTAAAAGACGACACCATAGCGTCGACATTTTTAACTACTTTCATGTTGCTCGTGTACGGGTCTTTGCTTATTTTCTTTCCTAGGTACGAAAGGGAGCTTTCTTTAACTTCTTGGGTACATGCGGTGTATAGGCTGCTGATAAACGAATGAGCCTCATCAACGACTAACATTGCCAGAGAGCCAAAGCGGTTAGTTTCCTTGAGCAGGTTATGGGCCATAAGGATGCCCATCATATGGTGGTTGACTATGATGACGTTGTAACCAGATATGTCGGGCTTACAGACGTCACTGAAGGGACAGGGACGTTTATCGTCCTCGTACAAACAATTTTCCAACGTTATGCTGTCCCACCAACTAGGTTTGAGACCCTTGACGTACTTTTCATCCAGGCAAGTACGTTCTGCTCTATAGGGGTGAATGAGGTTTTCGTACTCTTTTTTCTGTGCAGCGGTCTCTAGGTTTTCAGCGACAGCTGGGTGCAGGCACGCGTAGTTGCGTGCTCCCTTTAAGGACACTGCGCGTATGTCTGGATTCAGACCTAATTTTGGGATGATGGCGCTCTTTAAGTCCACTTCACAGATATGGTCTTGAAGCTGTATCGTCGTGGTGCTGACGTAGATTTTGCCTTTCAGGAACCGCGTATAGAGCTCGTGCTGCTCATAGCCGGAACCGCGATGCAGCTTATCGTGTAAGATTGCTTCTCTGTGTTTTAGGAGAGGGGGAATAAGGTAGGCGTAACTCTTACCTATTCCAGTACCTCCTTCGAGAAGCATAACGGTCTGTTCGTCTGTGTAGAGATTTTCGTCGATGAGCTGCGCCATGGCTATTTGACCAGGGCGTTTCTCTTTAACGATGCCCTCTGCTCCATCTTCAAACACGTCGGTGACGTCGTACAACATTTCGTTTCCACACACGGTGCACCGAGTCAGTCCTAGTCCTTTGGCTTCTAGTGGGAGAGGCCACCCACAGCTTACACAACGCATAGTTGCTCCTTTGGTTAGACCGCTGCTTAACAGCGAGTTTGTTGTTTTTGGTTTTAGTGGTCGTTGTTTTACTGGAGGGAGAACATCAGCTTGGTGGCTGCTTGCAAATGACGAACAAAGATTGTCTCAAGTTGCAGACGGTCTTTCAAGACTTGTTGTGGGTCGAATGTTATGATAACAGGTACGGGTTTGTCGTTAATTATTAGGCTAGCTAATGTCCCAACGCTAGAGTGAGCTGTTTCTTTCAAGGGACAGTTATGAACGAAAGCTTGTGCTGTTTTACCCATAGCGATGACTATTTTAGGCTTGAATAACTCAAGTTGTTTCATGATGTTGCTACGGCAATTAGTTATCTCTTGGTCGGAGGCTTCTCGTTTAGGGGTCTTACATAGAATGGTACATAGGTAAGCTAATCTAAATCTGCTGCTGAATATAGAGTTAGTTGTAGCCCGTAGGTATTTACCGCTCATACCTGCTAGAGGTCTTCCTTGCGTATCTTCCCTGTCTTTCGGTGAGTTGGTTAGAAAAAGAATATCAGTTGGGCACGTACCTTCGGCCATTACTACGTTTTGGCGTGTAGCTACAAGGTCAGGGCATCTGACACATTGAGAGAGTTCTTTTAGAATTGTCACGGACAAACTCCTTTCGTTTACTTCTATTACCAAAAAAGCTATGTTATTGCTACGTAACACAAACAACCTAAAGAGGTGAGGAAATGCCCGGCGCTACTAAAGATGGAATGCCTGTTATCGGGGAGAACAAAATGTTTTCTGGACCAAAAGACAACGCTCCTCGTGCTGCGAGTTTACCCGGTAAACAAAAAGACAAGGTTGAGGAGTCTTTGGATATCATCTCTGAGTTGGCAGGCGCTAAACCTGTTGTAGACGAAAAAGTTCTATCGAAAGAAGAGCAGTACGAAAAGAATCTCGTAGAGTTCGGTATTACGCTGCGTGCCGCGCGAGCCATCATGGAACAGATGGTAACTAAGGGATTCTATGAGGAAGATTTCAAGGTAGGTCCGATTACGTGCACGCTACGTACGCGCGTATACGAAGACCTTGTTCGTACCCAGCGACTCTTGGAAGTAGAGCGACCTGAGTATGCATCTGCTGTGCAGGAGATGCTCAATCGCTACAATACAGCGGCGTCACTTGTCCGGTATGGCGAGTATACCTTTGACCATCCTGACGCCATGACTGCTACTGAGAAAGACCTCGAGGAGGCATTCGAGAAGAGGATGCATTTCGTTAAGCGTCTTCCGACACTTATAAGTGTAAAAGTTATGCAGTTCTCTTACGAGTTCGACCGGAAGATGATTGCTGTCTTCGGCGAAGGAGCTCCCCAGGATTTTTGAACTCGGCAGCGGGGCACGTACGAACGTACGCGTACATGCATAATGCCCCGTTGCCGCCCACGGGCTCGTTCCAAGAACGTCTGCTCTTTGAAACTATTTTGCGCGAGAAGAATGAGAAGTTCGCTGTGGTCTCTTTGTTTGCGCGGCTGCTTGGAGTAGGTATGACTATTGGCGATTCAGCTGTGGATGACCTTCTAGACGAGTACAAAGAGGAACTCTATCAGCTACGCTACAATTACAAGTATGAGACGAGCAAAAAACGCAGGATTATCTTGCAGGTACAGAAAGCTTCAGAGCAAGCTCGTCAAATGCGCCGTATAGAGCAGATGACCGTTACGGACGAAGAGCTACGAGAAATGGCAGAAAAGCGTAAAGATGCCTGACTATAATAGCATGCAAGCGAACTTGGGTTTGTTGCCTAATGTGGGGCAACCGACGATGTCTATTCCCATAAAGTCTCCTGCCCAGATGGCGGCAGAACTTTCGGCACAGGCAACAGCGAACCTTCAGTACGCTTCTACTATTGGGCCTCAGGTCGCGCGAAATATCCCACAGATGATGTCCTTCGGTCAGCAGTTCCAGCAGCAGTTCCAACAAGCTCAGCAGATGCAGTCCTTTAATCCGTACATGGCCAACATGATGAGTGGCGCGGGTGGGTATGGTGGAGGACAGATGAATCTGCCTTCACCCATTATGATGACGCCTGCGAGCTCGGGTGTGTTCCGTCCCCCGATGCCCTCGATGGGCATGAACCCCATCCCGCCGATGCCGGTCATGCCGATGATACAAACGCCGTTCACTCCCCAGATTCCTAGGCCACAGTTTCAGACGGCTTGGGAACAGGAGCTGCAGCAGCGCGATTACCGAGCAGACTCCATTTACAGCTATGCCATTCAGGCTCCTCGTATGGGCGGTAATATGGCGGGATACGGGGCTGGTGCTATGGCTGGCGCGGTAATGGGCGGACGTATGGGTCGTCCGCTTATGGGCGCTGCTATGGGCATGATTGGTGCTGGGATGTCGGGCCTTGCTGGAGGTATGGGCGACTTGGCGATGATACCGATGCGCCCAAACATGGAGATGCACCAGATGGGTGCGTCTATCCAGAGGTCTTCACAAGACTGGGTTGTTGGTGGAAGCCAGATGCACGCTATGGGGAGAGGTCTTACGCGGTCTGCATCCATGGGTCTCTCTCAAGGCATCATGGATTTGACTGAAGACCGGGGATTCAGACAGCAGACCGGCGGGATGTTCTCACGTAGCGACATGTCCAACATCCTTCAGACAAGTGGACGTTCTGGCTTGATGGACTTCACCCAGAACACTGACCAAATCAAAGAACAATTACGCCGTACAGCCATCAACCTCAAGAAGTTTATGGAGCTCACGAACGACCCAGACGTGAGCGGTCTTGTTCGTAGAATGGCGGACTTGCAGCGTATGGGCTTTTCTTCCGGTGATATGGAAGGAGCTGCTTACGGTATGCGGCGTTTCTCTCGCGGCGCGGGCACAACCATAGAAGGCATCATGCAGGCTGGTGGCGCTGGTGCGATGACTTACCAGGGCATGGGCTTGTCGGCGGCATCGGGAATGAACTACGGAATGTTCTCGGCGATGGCTGCACGGCAGTCCATTTCTTCGGGTGTGTACTCTCCAGCTCAAGCTGCTCTTCTTGGTGGGCAGTCTGGAATTGCACAGCGGAACATGCAAGCCCAGGCGGCGATGATGTCGATGCCTCTTGTGGGGGCATCTATGGCTTCTTTCCAGGGAGGCTCTTGGGGTGTGGACTATGGACAAGCAGCTCAGAGGATGAGTGGTAAGGGTGGCGCTGCCGGTTTTGTGATGGGTGCAGCCCAGAATCTAGGGCGGGCCGTACAGAGTGGCGGTGTTGGCGCCCTTGCGATGTATCCGCTTCAGGCTGGGATGATGCAGGATGAAGTATCCCGCGCGATGAGCCCGGAGCAGCAAACGGCGATGAGGTTCCAGAGTGCTCTTGCTACAGGTAAGTCTCTCGGCTTAAGCGGCGCAGGGGCTTTTGCTGCAGGTTCTCGTATGATGTTTGGCGACGAAGTTGCCACTCAGATGCTTAAGGAAGCCTCGAGCCCTCAGTATTGGAAGTCTCTTAAGGATAGCGTGCGGCGTCAGCAGAATGAACTTGCTACGCAGCAGTTTCAAGACATTAAAGATAACGCTCCGGGTTTCTTCGGTAAGATGGGTGAAGAACTTGGGGATATGGGTAGAAGTGCTAGCCGCGCAATCGATATTGGCGCTACTCGTGGCATTGGTAGATTCTTTCAGCGTTGGGGTGACGATAACCGACAAGAAGCTGCACGTGAGAATGGGCAGTATTACTACGCTGAAAATGACTTTAGCAATTTGACCAGTAATGAAAGAGATGTTTTTAACTCAAATTTAAAGACGATTGGTAGTGACGTTCCTAAGATGAAGGGGGAAGGATTCCAATACCGCAATTATACAAAAGCCCTTCAGTATTTAGGTAGAGAAGATAAAGGCACTCGTTCTTGGGGTGAAGCTGGCTTAGATGCTGCTAGTACGGCAGCTTCTTGGTTAACACCTGCGGGCTTGGTTGGCTTTGATAACGACTCTATGCAGAGTATTATAGGCGCGGGTGTAGCTTCTGGACAGTCGAATAAAAATATCCAAGAGACTATCCGGCAAGCTCAAGAATCTAAAAGGTATGAAAGCTCTGCGTTAAAAACGTCAGGAGTTGTATTAAAAGGTAAGAAAGGCTTAGCTAGCGCAGAAAAAATGGGCGCTCAGTTAGGAATGTCTGCTGAATCATTTGCGCAGTATTCGCAGTCTGCAGGGCAGAAAGTCGCTAAATTAGCAGGTGCGGGGCAGAATATAGTTGGGTCAGATAAGTATGTGGGTACAACTAAAATAAAAAATATATTATTAAATGAGTTAACTCCTGAGGCTCGAGCAAAATTTAATGCTTTACCTGAAGCAGACCAAGCAAAAATATTACAAGATGTTTCTGCCGCAGGTAAAGTTGGAGCTTCTGCTCAAGAAGCGGCTGGCTTAGCAGAGTCGGAAGCATTCTTTAACGAAGGTAGAGCTGGTTGGGAAAGTGCTCAAGGAGACATAAAAATAGCTCAGATTAAGCTAGATTATATGCTCGGTGATACTATGGGTATGTCTTCAGACGAACAGAAAGACGTAACCAATTGGATGAAGGGCACTAAGGCGGACGTTCAGTACGCTACAGCTTTAGGTTTAGCTGGAGACAAAGGTAACAAAGAAGCTAACACAGCTAAATTGACTGAACTTGTAACTAAAGAAATGGGACCTAAGGCTAAGAAATCAGACATTAAAGCACGGGTTACTGAATTACTGAAGACAGGTGGGGATGTTGGTAATCTATCTGAGAATGTGAAGAAAGCCCTTATGGCGTCTCGGGATAAATTAGGCGACACTAAATTCCGTGCTGCTCTTGACGTATCAAACCAAACGCTCTTCGAGGGTCAAAAAGCTTCCGCTTTAGGTGCCATGAAGGACATTCTTGGAGATATTGCTTTACCTGGCGGAAAAATTGACGCTGAGGCTATTACGGATGAGAAACTAGCTTCTCTTAAAGAGTCAGGTAACGCAGAATTAGCTAAAGCTCTTGGGGCGTATAGAGACGCTTCTAATACCACAGGTATGAGTGGCCCCAACGAAAAAGCGATGGCCGCTCAGCAGCAGAAGATTATGCAGCTTATAGGTCAGGGTGGGGATAAGGGTGGCACCTATGAATCCCTCACAGCTGCCACAGGCGACCAAGCCCAGCAGCTGGCGGCGTCAGCCCAAGCTCTTGATGGCGTGTCGAGCTCTATGGCAGAAGCTTTTAAGTACTTCACTCCTGTAGCTACGAAGAACTTTGCTGACGGCGCCAGAGCGCTGGCAGAGCATTTCAACGTCGCAACTCCAGACCCTAACGCGGACGCAACATGATAACAGAATACCAAATCACTCAGTCGCGGGTCACACCGTCAGTAACGCCACGGGTCAAGAAGATTCCGCCCCGCGCGGAGTTCTTGCTGCGGCATATTAACGGCGTAATGTTGCAGACGACCATGAACACCCTGGCGGAAGACCTGCCTGCTATGCGGCCTCCTATTGTTAGTACAGCGTTCACCATCGTGAACGAAACGACGTTGTTGGATGTTTTGGACTATTCGTCGAACGTACAATTCCAAGTGAGGCAGTAGACCCATGCCACAAGATACCGCGAAAGCCACCAACGATATCCAGTTTGAAAATACGGATACTATTTCGCGGTTTGAGTACGTTAATACGGGGAAGATAAACACGCCGAACAACTCTGGCGTGGTATTAAATAATACCGCTATCGCGGCTATACCTTATGACTTAACGAAGCCACGAGAAGGCGCTAATAAAGCGCAGAACTTTCCTACTGATGCTATCGGCGTCTATTCTGCTTTTCCTTCGATGTCCCCAAAGTACGTACGCCACAGCGGCGCTCGTACTGCTGGACATCTGGGCGGGTTAGCGAGGATATACGTTCCCGTTAGCAGTCCTGTTAAGTTAGCAAATATAAAGAAACAGTTTGCAAATCGCTACAAAGAAAATAGCCAGATGTACGCCGTGGCCGAGCAAGTATTCGGTACTACAGCGGGTAAAGAGTCAGGCGCAGGATATTTAGATTTTGTTTTGATGAGTGTTAGCCAGGTACTTGACGAGAAGTACCAAATCTCTGAGGTGCTTGAGGATAATTATGTAGCGTTCTTCTTTGGACAGCGAGCTCCTATGTGGACGTTCAGTGGTGCGCTCATGAATACGTACCAGGATGACTGGACAATGAACATGTGGCGGCTCTATTCAGAGATTGGGCGTGGTACGCGCTTGGCGCAACGGGGACTGTTGATGTCCATTCGTTATGATTCCATGATTGTTACGGGGGGCATGACGCGATTTCAGTGGGATTTGTCCTCGTCTAACGAGCTGTTTACTTCGTTTAGTTTTCAGTTTCTTATGAAATCCATAACGCCTATCAGAGGCTCAAAGGCCAAGCCTACTAAGCTCCCTGAAGCTTATGGTTCTTTCAACGACACTGGATTAAATTTAAGCCAGGTACCTGATGACTCTGTAATGCCCGTGGTTAGTGAGAGTGGAGCTGACGCTAAGGTTAACGACCAAGCAGCGGCAAAGTCTACCAGTGTTGTCCCGGCTTCGTTGTATGACAGGTCTGATTCTTTGGCATCGGGTGATAACGCAGATGCATACGTCGATGATTTGTACCGAGCAGGTGCACGAGCAGGCACATCTGAAAATATGAGTGATAATGACCGTACTTTAATTGCGTTATTTGGAACTACGGCTGGTCCTACGGTTAATAGCAACCCACCTAGGGGTGTTTCTATAGCACCATGAGGAATTCATAACATGGCAAACCTCGCGAGTTTTAGAATTAACCAAGCAGGCAACCCTGTTCCAGAGGGTTCGTACGAGACTGCTAGGCGTGATATTCTTACATATGCTATTGGGGGAGATGTTTCATTCGATGCTGAGAATTCAGGTTTAACTTATCTCTGGGAGATTGTTCAGCCCCCAGGGTCCACAGGTGTTATTGTTGGAGCGACACAGCAAACGGCGACGTTTGCTGCCCAGTATGATGGTGGGTACATCATCAAACTGACGGTTAATCCCGGCTCTCCTAACGAAGATATTTCGTTATTGTATTTTGGTGTTCCAACAGATGTTAATGGTACGGACCTTTGTCTTCCCGCGCTTAATGAGACTACTCAAGATAACAGTATCAGTCATCCTGAGTGGGGTTGGTGGGAGAAGATGTATGCGTTCTTGCGCGAGCTAGCTTCCAATTCTGGGAGCGGCGGGGGTGACTCGTTCTTCGAATCGGGTAGCGGAACCAATTCTTTACAGCGTATTGATTTTGGGTCAGCAAGCGGGGACTACGCATGGGCCTTCGGTTTAAACTCCTCTGCTTCGGGTGACTACTCATGGTCTTTTGGACCTTTTGCGTCTGCAACGGGTGATTATGCTTACTCTTTTGGCTATAACAGCGCTGCTGACGGCGATGGGTCATTTGCTTTTGGGAATTTAGTAACCACGATGATGGGTTCATCGGTCTTTGGTTATGCGTACACGAATGCTTTGCCCTACTCGTTAGCTGTTGGCATTGGAGGGTCTGCTTATGCGGATTTTACTAATCCGCAGACTCTACGTGTGCCTGTTAATGGGCGAACGGATTCTCACGGTGTGACTATGCGGCTGTACGTAGATGCAGGCTTGTCCACTGAGATTGGTCCTGTACCCGCCTGTTCGTACATGAACATTGCGCTTCATTTGGTTGCTAAATCTGACACGACGTATGACACCTCTCCGGCGCTTGTGACTTTTGACGGAACTATTCAGGCTATATCTTCTTCAACAGCCATAACTTATCAGGATTGGTCAATAACAAAGACTAGTTCAACCTCTGTATTCGAGGAGGAGAGTTGGGACGTAACTATTCCTTCTACAAGCCCAGACCTTACCAAGCTTGAGATTAACATTGTGCAAGATGGTCTTCATGGTAGGCCAGATGTTATTTGGTCTGGCTATTTAGATATTGCGTACGTTGCAACCGCCTTTGGTGGCGGCGGAGAAAACTGATGGGTCGCGAAACCGTTACAGAGTACAGTAAAATTACGAAGACCAGAGGACTCTTAGGGCTGATAGACGGTTATCTCGCCACGGCTCAAGAAGGAACTGTAACTATTCCGGCGCTAATTAGCAGTGCTTCAGCCGCTGAGTGGACGGATTTTCAGGCAAACTATGGAACAGGTGGGAGTTTAATCCAAGCTCTTAACGATGCTTGGGATAATGGCGGGGGAGGTGGCGGTGGTTGGGATGGAAAGTACGAAGTAGCTGTTGTTACATCTGCGACGTACGTCATCGACGACGATGCTTTCAATACTGCATTTCTATTTGTGAACCCTACGCCGGGTGCTGACGTTGAAGTCACCTTACCTTCTGCTGCTACTATGGGTGAAGGAGCTGTTATAGACGTAACAGCTATTGGGGTTTTTATAGGCGAAGCTTACTACGGTATGTTTGTTTTGCTCCCGAGTGGTTCCGACACCATAATGTGGCCAGGCGGTGATTCTTCTGCGGTTAACTTAGGTACGCAACAGTCTCTCTCAAAAATTAGACTCATATCTAATGGCGTAGATGGCTGGGGTGTTCTGGATGCTATGGGTTGCTGGGGAGAAGCTGCTTTCGCCGAGGGAGCTTGGACTTTCATATCCACGTATCGTTTCGACGGCCACCTTCCTGATGGCGTCGAAGACAACGCGGTCTCCATCGACGCTTTTGGGAACATTAAGGATAGTGGAGTACCAGTAGGCGGGGGTGGCGGTAGCGGACTGTTGTCAGACGTCATTATGCCTGTAGCCCGTGGGGATGACCCAACCACAATGGACAGGGGGGACGAGTGGTTTAACGTTTCTTATTCCTCGTCAGCTGTGAGTGGTTTTGAGATTACAGCGGTTGTACCTGATGAAGGTCCTGACCCAATGCCTCTTCGGTACACCGTTAGTGTTGCTGGAGGAGATTGTATTCTTCGTAGTGACACAGAACCTAACGGTACGTTAACCGTTTATGAAGTCCCCGGTAGAGATGTAGACGTTATTGGTCCTATTTGCTTTATTTACGTTAAGTACGATGGCGAGGTGGGACCGTTTATACAGGCTGAGTCTTATGGTTCTTGGGACAGAGACAGCGACCGGGAGTACGCGCTGCTTCATGTTATTTCGATTTACGAGCTTGCAGCTCCGGGTGCGACTATCTTAAGTTCAATCTTGATAGATGATGCGTATCCGAGTACTGAACCTGAGTTCATCGACGCGAGTTCAGGGAACCCCATTCAGTTATATGCCACAGGGAAATTTAGAGACGAAAGCAGCTCGGATATCTCTGACCAGGTAACCTGGGAGTCAACCGACGAGGATTTAGCGACAATTACTTCCACAGGTATTGTACACGCAGAGAATCCTGGTGCGGGTGGTACCGTGTACGTCAATGCTACTATTGGAAATATTACAGGTACAATCCTAATATATGTTGGTGCGTTTTAATACCAACCAAGGGCAATAGGTACAAAGAATGACTGAGGCATTTGCAGTTTCGAGCCAAAGAGATGCACACAAAGATATCCCTAATAGCCTGGACACTGCTTTAAAGTACACGGACGGGGCAAAGTTAGGAAAAAATGCTTGTTTGGTGACTGTAGCAACGGAAGGTGAATTTGCGTATATCCCCGTCATTAGTGGTGGAGAAATACAGTATGGAAATAAGAGATACTACCTAAACGAAGCAACGGGGGGATTGTACTGTTTTGGAAACGCGGCGGGTGAAGGCAGCTTTAACACTTTGTACGATCCGTATCTAACTGTACCAGATACGTGGGATGACCCTACGCGTCATCAGTACCTTATGCCACAGGCTGTTCCTGTAGGATACTATTACAATTTTTGGTTGTTCGCGTTACTTGGTGACGGAAATTCAGAAAGCTATGACCAAGAAGTTAGTTCTGCCATTATTTACGGCGTATTAGGGAATACTCTCTATTTCACGGAGCGTGAAGCCAAGTCTGAGTTTACGCCGTTAACTAATGTTCTTCCTGGTAACGGAACTGCCACGGCTTATAACGCGTTAGGGAATGTTGTCCCCTTCGCCAGAGTTACTGTTGGTGTCGTCGAACGCGGAGATGGCCCCATTCTCTCTTTTAGCATCAGCCAACCAATGGCGTTTGGTTTCGATACACCAGCCAGACCTGAGTTAAAGGATATTCTTTTCCCCACAGCAACGAGTGTGGACACGAACACGTACGTAGCTACTGAGGAAGATAGAAACAGAAGTGTGTTTATCACACATTATACAACGGAATTTGAAGATCCGTTTACAACCTTCGTGTTACCTGATCCTAGTGACTTTGGAGCTGGTTACTGGATAAACATTATGAGTGCCAGCGTCTATGGAAACGACATAGACGATGAGTACTTTAGGATTTCTGCTCATGGTGAAGAGGTTATCATGTGGCCGGGAAGTGACGAACCGGCTACGTTCTTAAAAACGCAGCAGCTATATTCGTCTGTGCGCCTCGTATGCACAGGATTCGGATGGGTAGCCACAGATGTTTCCGGTAAATGGTATGATGGGTCTTTCACATTCTTAGCTGATGGACGCGTTGTTGGTGGTGTCAAAGATAGCATTGTAACGATGGATGGTGACGGAAACATCCAAGATAGTGGTGTTGATATTGGGGATATCGGTGGTGGTGGCGGAACTCCTACTGTAAATCCTCAAACAGGGGACTACCAAGTATTAGTTGGCGACGCTAACAACACTGTATTCGTTATGAACTCAGGCACAGCGTATACGTTTACGCTGGAAGCTTCTCCTGCCACTGACCGTTATTTCATTTTTGTGAACAAAGGCGCTGGAGCGTGTACAGTAGATGGCAACAGCAAGCTGATTGGTGCTGATGCAAGCGTCATTCTAGGCACTTATGAATCGATAACGATTATTTATGACAGCGTAAAATGGCTAATCCTATAGGAGTGAAAGATGTCACATTTTGCAAGACTCGACTTCTTTCGTAAAGCCTTTAACTATGGCCCAGGGTCTCTTGGGTCAGCTTCTATAACCACAACCCAAAACTTTACAGGCGACCGGGATTATTCAACGCTCACGCTTGCTACTGGCGCTCTCTTAAACCTAAATGGCTGGCGTCTTTTTGTTAAGGACAGACTCGTTTTAAATAACCCAGACATGCATTGCATCAACGCCAACGGCGCTCTCGGCAGCTCGGCTGTTAACCAAGCTGGAGCCAACGGAGGCACTACGTCTTTTACAGGTGTACTGCCTTACGGTAGTAACGGTGGACCTGGGGGTAATGGCACTACAACCGCAGGAGTTGCCGGAACATCTGGTTCAGCGCAGACTAATTTGCTAGGTGGGAATTCAGGCGCTGGCGGCGCTAGCGGCGCTGGTAGCTCTGGGGCGGGTGCTGCTGGAGGAGTAGGTATTGGTACTGTTTTTTACCAACAAAAAACTCCTGACATTCACTTCCTATACGGAGCAGCTGCAGCTTATGTGTCTGTTGGTGGCGGTGGCGGTGCAGGTGGCGGTGGCGATAGCTCAAATAATGGTGGTGGCGGCTCAGGTGGCGGTGGTGGAGCCGGTATATGTTTTATAGCTGCTCGTGAGATTGAATTTGCGAGTTGTACAAATGCAAGTTTGTTTGTAGCTAGAGGGGGATACGGAGGAGTAGGTCGCTATGGAAGTGCTGGTAATTCTGGGGGCGGTGGTGGCGGCGGCGGTTCTGGTGGCGGTTTTGTTTATCTAATCTGTGACCACATCATAGGAACCTGTGCGAACGTCATTAACGTATCTGGCGGTAACGGCGGAAACGGTGGTGCTAAGGCTGGTTCTGGCGAAGACGGTTCTGGCGGGGTAGGAGGCGCTTATGGCGGGTATTTAATCGTTGTACACGGGCGAGGTCTTGCTGCTTACCAAGCCAGTAACAACACGACTGTTCCAGCCTCAGGGATAACGGGGGGAACAGGTTCCTCTTCGTTATACACGCTATGAGTCATCCAGCAGGAGCTCTCAATAGCTTGGACAGCATCTTCGGAGACGGTGCTTCAAGCTCTGCTACTTATAGTACGAGTCGTACGTTCACAGATTCAGCGTATACCGACCTCACAATCACGACTAACTCAGCTGGTATGCTTGTGAATGGTGTTCGCCTTTTTGTTAAGGGTACTATGACCATAGGTACCCAAAATGTGACGTTGCGCTCCGATGGTGCAGCAGGTGGGTCAGGTACCCCAGGACATCTTGGTGGATATGGTGGACCGTCTACCTCGTCAGCTAATGCCTATACCGTTTGTGTGGGTAGTCAGGGAGAAGGCGGTTCTCTGTTAAACGGAGCAGTCTGTGCCAGCGGGGCAACAGCGGGATGCCAGCACCAATATCTATTTGGTGGCAGAGGCGGGGCTGGTGGTCCCGGTGGTTACGGTCGTTGGGGAGACAACTACGAAGCAGCCGGAACTGTAACGGCAAACGCAGTCGTTAAGCGTCCACTTCTACCGCTGCATCCTGATATTCTTTTCGATAAATTGATGGGGTCAGCTTTGTGGTATGCGGGCCAAGGTGGAGGAGGTGGAGCTGCTGGAGGTGGTTGCGCCTCTGTTAACTCTGGCTACTGTAATGGGTCAGGTGGTGGAGCTGGCGGTAATGGCGGCGGTATGATTGTTCTGTTCGTAAAAAAACTCGTACTCAATACCACGTTAATGTTATCCGCAAAGGGGGGTGCCTACGGCGCTGGTTCGTACGGCACAAACGTCGTTGAAGACGGAAACGGCGCTAGCGGTTGTGGTGGGGGTGGCGGTGGAGGTTGCGTTATTCTAGTTGTTGGAGAACGTTCTGGAGCGGGGTCGTTGATTGTTGACGTCTCAGGCGGAAACTCCTATTACGGATACGGTAGTGGCGGTATCGGTGGAAACAGCGACGCGGGTCACGGCGGCAGCCGAGGCTCTCTTTGGTACCTCAACTTGACGGCAGGAATTAGTACCTATTATGCCGCTAGTGACGCTGCTCAGTCTGGTATCACCGGAGAGGCAGGCGTATATACGCTGTAATATGTCTAGGTCGGCTGAAAGAGCTCTACGGTCATCTCTCGGGTACAAAAAATTTCAGAACGACGCCGTTTCAGTTCTCGTTATAGACAGCGATTATCACGTACAGCGCGACGCTATAGCTACCCTTCCGAAGTTAGGTTGCCAGGTTCATACTCTAAATATAAAAGTAAGTGACTCAGTTACTTTAACTCTTAACTCTTTAATTGACGCCCTTTCTCTGTATAAACCTGATTTCGTATTTTCAGTGAACTATCTAGGTTTTGATGACACATACCGCGTTGGTGATTTCTTAAACCTAGTTGGATTTCCAACAGTTGTATACTGCGTAGACAGCCCGTTGTTTATTCTACCGAAGCCTCAGATACCCGCAGCTAAAGTGTCAACGACTTTTGTGTGGGAAAAAACGTTAATACCTTTATTACAGGTTATGGGTGCGAAAGATGTTCATTACCTACCTTTGGGTTCTGACCCAGATAAATTTAAACTGCGGCCCGAGAATAAGATAGACAAGAGGTTTTCTTTTGTCGGTGATTCTATGTCTGTGGCCCAAGATAGGATGCGTGCGCGTCTTTCATCTGAAGGTGTGTCTCGTTCGTATGAACTTGCGGAGATACTAAAGAGCGGACAACGTCTTGATACTCTTTTGGAAACACTGACTCCCCGTGAGGTTGGGTTACAGGATAAGAGACAGGATATTTGGCGACTAGCTGTGTGGACTGCTACAGCGGGTAAGCGATTTAGCTTGTTAAAGACTATCAAGCACGACGACCTTTCTGTTTATGGAGATTCTGGGTGGCATCGAGTTATGCCCACTGTGAATCTTATGGGGCGTATACCGTACGGTGAGCACGTCTCTGATGTATACGCATCCTCGTATATAAGCATCAACTCGACTAATTGTCAGATGCCCACAGCTGTTAATCAGCGGGTGTTTGATGTTCCTCTTTCTGGCGGTTTTGTTCTTACTGATGACCAAGAAGAAATGCACGAGCTCTTTAACGTGGGGATAGAGGCCATAACATACTCGAGTGTTGAAGATTTTCACGTTAAGGCCAAATACTATTTTGATAACCCATCTGAACGAGATAAAGTAATCCAAGCAGGGCGAGAGCGAGTCTTACGCGACCACACGTATGCATCTCGCTTTAAAGTAATGCTGGATGTACTCAAAAAAAGATGGAGGTGACGTATGCGCTGTGTAGTTACAGGGGGACGTGGATTTTTTGGTTCTCATCTCGTTGAACATTTACTTAAGAACACCGATTGGGAAATAGTCATTTTTGATAAGTTAAACTACGCTTCTGTTTCAGAGGACCGCATATCCAGCATGGACACGTGGGAGAAGTACAAAAATCGCGTTAGACTCTTTACGGTTGATTTACGTCACTGGATATCAGAAGGGATACACCGAGATATTGGCGACGTTGATTATATTATACATGCCGCAGCAGAATCACATGTAGATAGGTCTATTGACGCTCCTGCTCCGTTCATACTCAATAATGTTTCAGCAACTCTCAATATTCTTGAATATGCTAGGTGTCACCAAGACTTAAAGATGTTTTTGAACATTTCCACTGATGAGGTTTTTGGCCCAGCTCCACAAGGATATAAATTTAAAGAGTTCGAAGCACACAGACCGTCCAACCCTTACTCGGCTTCAAAGTCGGCTCAAGAATCTATTGGAATAGCATACAGTAACACGTACAAGGTTCCTGTTGTTACTATCCGGTCTATGAATCTCATTGGAGAGCGGCAACATCCTGAGAAATTTGTGCCTAAGATTGTTGAGTCTCTTATGCTTGGGAAACGCTTAACTATTCATGGAGATGAGGCCAAGAAGAAGGCGGGTTCAAGATTCTATTTACATTGCCGTAACCTATCTGACGCGCTTCTCCATGTTATAGGATTAGGGTACCAAGGTTACGACGAGTGGAACATCGCTGGTTTGGAAGAGATATCTAATCTCGATTTGGCCATGCGCATCTCGTACATTCTCGAAAGACCCTTGCTGTACGATATCGTGGATTTTCATAGTAGCAGACCGGGGCATGACTTGAGGTATGCGTTGGACTCGAGTAAGCTTTTGAACAGCGGGTACACCTACCCTGTAGACTTCGAGGAGTCGCTACAGCGGACTGTAAAATGGATGGTTCGTGACGCAAAAGCAAGCAGCGTTACCACAAGCCCTATATTTACCTAGAACTACACCGCTGCGCAGGAGCACCATATATGGAAATCAGGAATGCCCTCACCAAGTCACGCGCAGACCAGCTCTATGAGCCCCTGCAACCTTACCTACAAGAAGATGTAACTGGTTTAAGTGATAGTGTTTCAATTGTTCTTGGAGCTGCTGCCTCGTATAGTTCTTTCAAGATTGATTACATGGTTGAGAAGTTGGTCAGTCACCATAAAGAGGATGGGACCATTACCATCGCTCATGACGGAGCTGTGTCGTATCTTACGTCACATGAGTTTAATTACTTCGAGGCCGCTCCGTTCACAGGGATTACTTATGGCGCAGCTTTTGGCGGTGGAAACGTTAGTTGGACTATAGTGACAAGTGGTGTGGACGAGAATTTGTCGTTCAGATACCGAATTACACGTGTGCCAGCTCCTGTGTGAGTACAGGTAGGAGACGTAAATAGATGACTTCCAAACATTACGACGTAAACGGCCTTAACGGGACCGTAGAGCTCGGTAAGGGTGGACCAAAAATCGTTGATGCCTCTGGAACGATTGAAGCGCGTGACCAGGCAGGTACCGCGTTTGCCAAGCTCCGTGCAGGTCACCCTGTCGATGCCAACGACGTCGTGACCCTGCGGTACTTGCAGACTAAGGGCGCTGTGGTTGTTATCGGGCAGATTAATGGAGGTTCTCCTCCTGCCGCAGGTGTAGCAGGCCGCGTGTATGTGTGTACCACGACGGGTGGTGGGTACACCGTAAAGTACCTCTACTACGACAATGGAGCTACTTGGGAAGAAGTCATTCCTTCCGAAGGTCTGTCCATCGCGGTCACTGACGCGCTTACGGGTGGAACGCTCACATTCGACGCAGACCACTCGTACCTCTGGGATGCGGACGGCACCACGTGGATTGACTTGGGTCTTGCCGCAGCTACTTCTCTAGCGAAGATTACGAAGACCCGCGAGGTCACTCTCGTGTTTGGTTCTGCGGGGTCTTTAAATGTAGGGACGGTTATCCCAATCTACGGACGAATCCTTCGCGTTTGTGTTAACGTGACTCAGGCGTTTAACGGAACTGCTCCTACAGTCACCGTTGGAGACTCTGGTGACGCTGACCGCTTCATGACGGTGGCTGAAAACAACCTCAAGGCCACAGGGTGTTGCTGGGTGGACACATTCTACATGATGACCGCTGAGACCCAGATTACGGCTACCTACGTGGCAGATAGCTCTAGTCAGGGAGCTGCTACCGTCTTTGTTGAGTGGTCCGAAGCGTGACCCAGTCCTATCCTTTCTTTGGTTTACCCCGTAACGTTTTTCAGAGGTGATTTATGTCTAAGCACTACGGCATTGACGGCGTTGGTACCATCGTTGAGCTCGGTAAGGGTGGCCCTAAAGTAGCTGACTCAGCAGGGACTGTTGAGATAAAAAACAACGCCAACAACGCTTATGCCGATGTTAAGGCTTTTAAGGCTACGTTGGATACGGTGCAGTTTGCTACGGCACCCACTGTAGGTGCGTATGCTGAAGGTCATCTCTTTTACGACGCCACCTGGAAGACCTTATCCGCGCAGATTGGCCGGGATGTCACGCTCCAGATCGGCCAGGAAGACTTGCGCCGCGTTTATAACAACACGGGCGTGACGCTCTATGATGGCCAAGCAGTTTATGCTACTGGGGTTTATAACGGCGGGACGAATGACGTTGTTACTGTCGCGTTGGCTAAAGCTGATTCGTCTGTTACGGCCTTCTCGATCGGCTGTTTGACGCAGGACATCGCCAACGGTGAATATGGGTTCGTAACAGTTCGTGGACATGTGAATGGTCTCGACACCAACCGCATTGGTAGCGCTTACCTGAACACACAGGGCATGGCCATCGACTGTCTCGTGGGCGGCACAGCGGGGAATGCCTACACGTTTGAGGTTATCAATACGACCACGGGCGGCTTGACCTATACCGAGGTTGGCGGCGCGGTCATCGTAGACCTTGGTGGAGCCACTCCTACGCGGGTGCAGCTCGCCACGCTCATTAACACAACAACGCCCTCGGCTTACATCCAAGTGCATGTAGAGGTAGCGGGCAATGTCATCGTCGCCAGCGTGCTGCCCTTCGCAGGGGGTGTGGTCACGGCGGCGGGAGATGTGCTCTACCTCTCGGCGGCGATTCCTGGCAAGCTGAGGATTGGCGTTCCTGATGCCCCGAATCTTGAGATTCGTGTGGGGCGTATCATCACCAAGTCGGCGACGGTGGGGCGCGTCAACGTGCGCATCTACCAGGGGTACCGGTTGAACGACCTGTCCGATGTGGTCTCGGCATCGCCCACGGTTGACGACACGTTGAAGTGGAACGGCACCTCGTGGGTGAACGGTCCTCCGGTCAGCTCTAGCGCCTCGGCGGGTATCGAGTGGTGGCCGGATACCACCAACATCATCAATAAGACCACAGAGAACGACTTCGTCGTTGAGACGCTGGGCAAGTTGCCCGTGACAAGCGCGGAGTCTGTCGAGGCTATTGCTTGCACGAGTAACACAGTCATTGGTAGCGCGTACCTTTACGATACAGCTCTCGGCCGCACGACGTTGGAGGGCGGCTCGTGGGCGTTTGACGTTCACTGTTCGGTGAGTTCGACGGGCGGTGGGCGCATCTCCTCGGCGACTTTCAACATGTACACGGTGCGGCCTTACACGAGCCCCACGGTGACGGTGACTGGGTCGGGCACCTCGCGCACCTGCACGGCATCGAGCGGCACGCCTTTCGCAGTGACCAAGATTGTCGCTTCCGCGACGAACACCCTGGCGAGTTTTGTCCAGACGCCCAAGGGCATGTACCAGATCACGGCGGTCACCTCGGACACGGAGGTAACGATCCTGACGCCGACTGGGTATGGGAACGAGAGCACGGTGGGCTTCTCGGTGTGGAAGAAGTTTGGCGGGGTTAACACAGGAACCATTACAGCGCTGACGACGAACTACGGGCTTATCTCCAAGAACTTCGCGAGTAGTTCGGTCACCATCGAGGTGACGGACAAGCTCGGTATGATTGTGTTTGGGACGAGTAACAACACGACGACCGTCAACTACGTTTACAACGGGACGGCCAACTACTCGCATGTCAGCTCCCCGCTCGTCACGCTGCACGACAACCTGGCGGGGTTGAACGCGGGCAACTACCGGCACTTTACCGCCACGGACTACACCGACCTGACCGATGGCGGGACGACGACGCTCCACACGCATACGATTCCGGTGCCTACGACTATTACGGTAGCGGTTGAGGCTACAGACACAAGCAGCTTCCCACTTCTCGTAACAGCTAGCACTGGAGACTTAGGCCCCAAGACGAGTTCAGGTTGGGGCCTCAGCACAGCTCACGCGTACACAGGAACAGGCGTAGCTACCTCAGGTTTACCGCGTATGTTCCTCGGGACAAACGCCCCTAGCGGTGATGATTCTGCTCTTTTGATTTGCCGTGCGATTGCCGGTACGGATTTGTTCTCTCACGGCGTACGCGACGAGAGCACCTTTACGTCGTTAACTACCGGCGCTTACGCCTCGTTTGATTCTATCCCGGTTCTTAACGGGAACATCACCTACAACCACATTGCGTCGTTTCAATCTCGGCACCAGTACGCTGGCGGCGGAACGCTTACGGATAGCGTTGGCTTCTCCTACGCGCTAACAACGAGTGGAGCTGTTACAGCGTCTACGGCCTTTAGAGTTTATGACTACGCAGGTGTAGGTGTCGTTACCAACTTCTATGCACTATATATCCCGACGCTTACGAAGCCTACGAACCATTGGACCATCTACTCGACTGGAACTTCTAAGGCATACCACGCAGGTAACTTTGGTATCGGCACTACAGCTCCTTTGAGCCTTTTGAGTGTGAGTGGCGACACAGCAGCGCCAACAGTGTTCCAGGATGGCAACTATGGTCAGGTAATGGTTTCGAGTCCAAGTGCGTCTGCGAATACAGTTACGAAGATTACGTTTAGCACTCCATCTTATGCTGGTGCTGGATCTAATGCTGGTATTGGTGTTAAGTGGACTGGTGGCGGTACTGAGATGATGTTTGGTACATCTAATACTTATACGGGAATTAGCAATACAGCTTTGCGTATTACGCCGTCATCCGCACTAGAATTTCCAGATTCCGCCGACAAACTATATGCCGCATTCGGTAAAAGCGTTGATGATGGTTTCCTCTTTTGTGCCGGAAACGATGATAACTACGCTAATCGCAACATTATAATTACCGATTATGCCAATATAGCCAAAGATCATGATCACAATACGCTTTCGGTTAATCCAACTTTGTTTATCCATAGCGCAACAGATCCAGATACAAATAATACTCAATGGATCTCATTAGCACATGACCAGACCAATGGCGTCATTACTACTGGCAAAGGATTTTTATCGCTAACTGGTGCTGGTGGTGCCGGTGGCACTGTTAATATTGGATCTACTGCGTCTGCAGCCGCGTTGGTTGCTGCAAACGACTTAATTGTTTCCGGCAAGTTAGAAGTTCAAAGTATTATTTACAGTATGAGTAATTTAATAATATACGGATCTGGCGCAACATTTTATAATTCTTGGACAATGGCCTCTGATTCTTTAGGCATTCTAAGCGCAAATGCCGGTACTCCGGTTTATTTATTTAATGGAGCGACTACTGAACAACTGGTGTGGTACATCGGCACTGGGCACCGTCGTTCATTTGTGTTAGGTGACTCTGCTAGCCTCTATAAAAACTTCGATCATGCTTTACAACCAAACCCCACTCTATTTATCCATAGCGCAACAGATCCAGATACAAATAATACTCAATGGATCTCATTGGCGCATGACCAGACCAATGGCGTCATTACTACTGGCAAGGGTGATCTAACCCTAACCCCCGCCACAGGAAGGCTTGTGGTTCATGGTTCCACGAATGACGGTACAACCAATATTTTTGTAGGAAGAGACAGCGATGATGCTAATGTTGCTACTCTCAGCACAAACGGTGTTTTAACCTTAACGGGTTTTGGAAATGCCGGGACAGACACATATATAGCTCTTACCCGAACTGGGGGTTATGGCTCTACTTACTTACAGCAGGGTTATACCGCCAGTGGTAGTTACCCGTATGGTTTCATAGTTGCTAATAGCGCACGTACTTACATGTCTCTTCTTGAGAATGCTTCGGGTGGAACGGGTATTCAAGACCGGCATATTGTTCTTTTTCCAAACGCTTATCGCGTAGGTATTGGTACAGCTACTCCCGCTGGACACTTACATATTGTCGATGACATTCTATGTGAATTCATCATGGAAGCCGCGTATACTCACGCGGACTACTGTCCTCAGATAAATCTTAAGAAATGCCGCACGTCTATTGCCGCCCCAACTATTGTGGCCAGCGGAGACAGAACAGCTCTTATTGGCGGAATGGGTTATGATGGTGCTAATTACCGCTATACGGGTTGGATGGAGTTTAAGGTTGATGGAACTCCCGGTTCTGAAGATATGCCAGGCAGGTTTGTTCTTAGTTTAACTCCAGATGGTTCAAATGCTCCTACTGAATGTTTTAGGGTCTTAAACGATAAGAATTTCTTGATAGGCACTACAGATAATGATGGCACTCCCGCTACAGGAAGGCTTGTGGTTCAGGGTTCTACGAGTGACGGCTCCACGAATACTTTTGTAGCTCGTACTGCTACAGGAGGTAATGCGGCTTGGTTATCTACAGCAGGAGTTTGGTCTTGTAACGGTTTTTCTCTTTATGGTGTAGGAGATTCAACCGCCAACGGTGGCATGTACTCCCTCTATGATGATGGTGTTCATATCTGGGTTCGTTGTGGTACAGGTTATGGTTGTGGAAACATTATTTTTACCGCTAATATTGGAGTTGACCATGGCCATGCGGCGTCTTTAACAGACCCTATTGTATGGATACATTCCGGAACATCTCCCACAGGAGATAACACAGAGTATCTTAATTTAAGCCATAACCGAACAAACGCATATTTAGACGTAGGCAAAGGAAAGCTGCATATACCCACGGGAGTTATTCTCGGCCTCGACGCAGCCACCAACACCGCTGGTTACATTAAGATGTTCGCCGCCGGGGCGAACGCTTATTACAACACCTTTACTTCTGGTGAAAATACCGCCAACGCGACGTACACGTTGCCAGTGGCGATGCCCGGAACAAGCGGATTTGTTCTTGCTTCAACAACTGCGGGTGTTATGAGCTGGGCTGCTGCACCCACGGCTGTGTCCATGACTGTTGCAGCCGAAGCGACGGACCAAACCTGTTATCCGTTGTTTGTTACAGGAGCAACAGGAGACCTCGCGCCAAAGACCCACGCAGCGTTTGGGTTTGATGCTCTTAATGGATGGTTGGGGGTTGGGACGGCGACTCCCATCTGTAGTTTAGCTGTTCAAGCTGGAGCAGGAACAGAAAATGGGACAGATTGTCCTGTTGTTCGTATTTCAACACCTAATTATGGTACGGGAGTTTTATACGGAAGACTGGTATTTAACTGTACCGGAGGCGGTGGTGCTTATGTAGATTTAGGGGCTGAGATTAGAGGGTATAGTTTTACAGGCGTTAACCAAGGGCAGCTTACATTAGGTACTGCAAATGGCTCAGCGCTTGTTGAACATGTGTTACTGAATTCAGTTGGTTTATTGGGACTTGGAGTTTTAGTTCCCACTAGCAAGTTACATGTAGTGTCGTCCACAGGCGCTGTTAATTTTGCGAACACGACAATCAAGCACTCAACAGTTTTAGCTGACAATACAACGAGTTATAACCATGGCCTTTTGGTTGATGTTACTTCTGTGACTCTTCCTACGAGTAAAACAGATTCGGGTTTAAGAACAGGTATCGTAATAGATGCATCTTTAGCTGGTGCGGACTTTGCAGGTACACAGGCTAATCTATACGGGACAAGAATATATAGCGGCATAGCTGGTTCGTGTACCACAGGGGCCGCTGTAACTAACGCATACGGTGGATATTTCATAAATTATAATCTAACGGCTTCGACAACCATAACCAACTCTTACGGCGTTTATATTAACAGCAAACAAACTGCCACCGGCACTATCACTAATGCGTGGGATATTTACGCTGCAAGCGCGACTGCATATAACTACTTTGCTGGGAGTGTGGGGATTGGGGTGGCAGCACCTCTGTATAGGTTAGACCTTCGAGACACAACCTGGACTGTGGCTTCTTTCTGTAATACGACAGCTTCTGAGTATACAAACATCATACTTAGAACGGATAACGTAGCCGCAAGTTTTAGTTTTAATGCTAACAGCATTACTAGAGCCGGTATCTGGAATGGTATTACGCTAGCTGGGTCTACATTTTTTCAGACAATTGGCGGCGCACAGGTATTTTACACAAATAGTGTTGCACAACCCTTTATTTGGTTGGGTACTCCTTCTAATCCTTTAATATGGATGATACTAGCAGGTTCAGGAAATCTTCTTGTAGGAACCACTGATGACGACGGCACCCCCGCCACTGGCAGGCTTGTGGTGCAGGGCTCCACAAATGATGGTACCACAAACATCTTTGTGGGCCGCGACTCTGATGGCGTTAACCAATTTGTTCTCAACACAGACGGCCAAATAACAACCGGCTCTTGGCATGCCACAACGCTTGCATATGACCACGGCGGTACAGGGCTTACAGTATACCCAACTCGTACCATCCTATTAGGAGCTAACAGCGCCTCTTTGGGAACAACAACACCTTGTACGCGGGCTACTCGTGAGCTTGCAACTAATAAGCAAGTTGTGGATTCAATTGTTTTCCCAGTGTCAGGCGTTGGGATAGCGTGGTTTAACTTCCCCATACCAGACGCTTATGATAGCGGAACGTTTATCATAACGGTTTACTATTACAGTGTGACTTCTGAGGCGGCGAATTTCCGGTTCCAAGCAGCTATGAGTGCTTCGGCTGATGCTGAAGCTATGGATGTCGCACTTGGAACCACTGTGTTAGTTACTGCGGCATGTTCGGGGACAGCATTGTTTCAAAAAGTGGCTACGTTTGGTGCAGTTACGGCGAGTCCAACACCAGCACCTGCGCATATGATGTTCCTGAAGTTATGGCGTGACCCTGATGAGGGTTCTGATAATTCGACGTTAGACGCTCACGTAACGGCCGTAAAGATTGAGTTCGTAGCAAGCGCGTGGACTGACTAGTGAAACCAACAATGAAAGTTATACACAAAATAAGATGGCAAATTTGGGACGGGGATAAATTAGTCATCCAAGCCATCACTAAACGAACCGTCGAGAAGGATACTAGGCTGCTGGAGAGTACCTCTTTGGGGAGCGTTAAGTACACTTTCACAGGAATAGACACCAAAGAAAAAGTTGATAAGATTGTCGAGGATATAGAGAATGGCACACTTAAATAAAGGCCCTTGGCAGGCATTCGACGCTGACTGGTTTAAGAGCCACCAGAGCTCTCTGCTATCTTGGTTGAATGGCTCATGGCTGAAGCGCAAGCTCTCTCGTTATGCCTTCAGAATCGACGCTACTGAGCCCCTCGTTGAAATAGCCCCAAGCTATTACACCGTAAAGATTAGTGACACGCAGCGACGTGCAGATTTCCGTACCCACCCTAAGTATGCAAAGCGAATATACTATTCGTTGATTGCTTATTGGTGGTTTTTGCACTTCTTGGACTGGGCGTTCCTAGATAGGTGGGTGCCTCAGTATTCTTTTGGGTTGGATGAACTCACAGTTAAATCAGCCGATGGTGAAGGGAGTGTCACTTGTGATGGCTATGTAGCTAGAATTGTTACAGCTGGTGCCACGTTAACTAGCGTACGTACTGGAAACGGGACGACTGTTTCTAACACAACGACTGCTGGAGTAGGGGTACGTATTACATGCCATGCTGATACTAATAAATATTATGCCATAAGGAGAGCTGCTTTTACATTTGATACATCTGCATTAGGCGCAGGGGCGACTATAACAGGCGCTGTATTTTCAATATACTCAACAGACACCTATCACGCTAATACTTATGACACTGTAGACAACAGTATTAATATTGTGTACTTCTTTCCAGAAGTTGATGGGTACTTTACAGATCCAGCTACACTCGCAATAGCTGACTATAACTCGTGGGGAACAACGATTTATTCTACTATGTCTTATGCAGATTTTATTGTGTCTAACGGACTTAAAGCTTTTACACTAGACTCAGCGGGAAGAACTAATATCAATAAAACAGGTATTAGTATTCTGGGTATGCGCGTAGGTTCAGACATTTCAGGAACGGGAATCACATGGAAAACTAGCGCAGACGTTGCTGTGGGCGTTCGTTGGGTTGATTATACGGGGACTGCTTCTGACCCTAGGATGGTTATAACTTACACCCCAGCACCAACAACAGTCTACAAACCCTCAGCCATCATCGTCGGCTGATAACAAAAGGAATCGAAAATGAAGACAGGAATCGCAGCGACCTTTTATGCTGATTACTCCGCAACAGTTAATCGGCTGCTTGGAGCAATCGACTCGTTCAAGAAGTTGGACAAGTCCTACACTGCTGTGGCCCTCAGCGGTCTCATTACGGACGGCTCGGACTTCGGCGTGTCGGCTGTTGCGAACGAGGAGCTCCTGCCGTTCTTTACGGACCTGAAGACCATCACCATGACGGTCATCACGTCCATGAACGAGCACGTCCAGCTCGACAAGTACTACGCTACCCTCGGCCTTTCGAGCGTCATTGCTGACGCGTATGAGTTTGGTGATGGCAATACCGGCGCGGACCTTAAAGCCTGCTTATCCTCGCTGGAAGCTCTCGAGACTGAGCTTGTGGCAAGTTTTCACTATACCAACCTCTGCCGTATGGAATACACTGCCGGTAAGCACGCTGCTACCTGGGACGCGGGTATCACTGGCGCGCAGGTAAAGTCAGTTATCACTAGCCTCGGTGCCATCGATACGTTTTTGACTGCGGGGTTCCACTATACGAACCTCAACAAACTGGTCTGACATGAGGGAGCAAAAGGAAATGACGAAGCTGACGAATCAGGAGCTGGTGGGCCTCAACGTTCTGCTAGGTAGCCTTAAGGATTCGAGAAATCTTAAGGTTGCTTGGATGGTGGCGCAGAATGTAAACCGGGTCGCGCCGCATCTCAAAATCATTCAGGACATGCTCACGCCCACGGAGGCCATGAAGGCATTCGAGACCAAACGGCAAAGCATGGCTCAGACCTTCTTGAAGAAGGACGCGGCCGGTAACGCCATTGAGTTGACGGACCCCCAGAACCCCAAGGCCAAGCTGTATTCGATTGAGGATGTCGCCGGTTACCAGGTAGCCCTCATGGCGCTCCTAGAAGAGCATCCCGAAGCCAAGGCAGACAGCGAAGCGCTCCTCGCAAAAGACGCAGCTCTTATGCTGGAGTCCGTGGAAGTAGACCTCTACACGTTGAGCGTGGAAAACACTAAAATTAGTAGTGATTCCGACGACAGCGTACTTGATGCCGGTGCTATGCTTACTCTGCTGCGGTGTGGCATCCTGAAGGAGTAGAAACGACATGTCTCGCGAGACGAGAACCCTAGGCAACCAAACTTTCCAAGATGGTAATTTGAAAGCGGCGGTTGACGGGGCTCTTGTCCCTGCCAACTACACGGCAGTTCCTTTAAGCTCAGCCGATACCGAGTGGGAAGCCTTCGTAGATACCTTTGGCGCTGTGAGCCTGGCGAATGCGATTGTTCAGGCTTCTGAAGGTGGCGGCGGGAGTAGCACGTACACAAACGCGACTCCAATGCCTGTTGCTGTTGGCGGTTTAGCTCAGTATTCAACGTTTGACGCTGCTACGATGTCAGAGATGTTCGACGGGCTTTTGTACCCATATCAGTATCCTGCATTCACGTCGTTTTCCATCTCGGGGCAAAGTACACCTATCGAAGTTGGCGCTGAAATAGCGATTAACCGTACCTTCATCTGGGGCACCTCCAACAGCGCTAACGTCGCAACGGCGTCAATAGACCTAATTGATGTGACAGGCGGCAACGTTACGATTTCTTCTGGTTTAATCAACGACGGAACCGAGGTCACGAGTTATCCTACAGCCCCCATAACAAAGACAACGCCAACCACACATAGCTTCAGGGTTGACGGAGAAAACACTCAAGCTGGTACGTTTAACAGTACGTTCACTGTGACATGGCAGTGGAAGAAGTTCTATGGTCCCTCTGTTACCGTTGGCCCTCTTATAGAGACAGAGATAGAGGGTCTTAATGACAAGGTACTCTCAAGTACTTTTGTCGGTACATACGCCTTTAGTGGGGGAGGTTACAAATATCTGTGCTACCCAGCATCTTTTGGGACCGCATCCAGCTTTAAGGACGAGAGCACAAATTTGGATGTCCCATTCATTGCGAGTTACACCGTAAATGTGACGAATCATACCGCGAATCCGCAGACGACCAGTTACCGCGTACATCGCACCACCAATATTATTGGCTCAGCCATCAACATCGTTGTTTCTTAGGAGGAGCCCATGACGGCTATTCCAGGGTCAGTTCGCTTCACAGGCTTCGTAGCCCCTTCAGACAGCACAGACACCTATGCGGTGCATGACGAGACCTATGGCCGAGGGGGTTGGCGCACGGTAGCTACTATTGCGGCCAGGAACGCGATTACTACAGACAGACGCACCATAGGAATGGCCGTAAGAGTTCTGGATACTGTGGGGGATGGTTCTAACATTCAGAGTTTTTGGACCTTGATTGGTGGACTCGGTGACCCTTATTGGGTTGCAGACGAGTTCGGGGCTGTGGAGTATTCTAACGCGACTCCCATGCCTGTTGCTGTTGGGGGTTGGCCAAAGGATTCAACTTTTACAAATGAGACCATCGTAGAAATGTTGGATGGTTTGCTTTATCCATACCAGTATCCCGCTTTCACGACTTTCGGTATAGATGGCCAAGCAACCCCTTTGGAAGTAGGGGACGAAATCGCCATCAACAGAACCTTTACCTGGTTAACGTCCAATCCCACAAGCGTAACACCTGATTCTATTTCCCTTACGGACGTAACAGGGTCGAATACGCTTATTGCTAGCGGACTAACTGACGACGGGGTTTACATATCTAGTTATCCGACAGTCGCAATCACAAAGACAAGTTCTACTACGCATACTTTCCGTATTAACGGGGAGAACACCAAGCTAGAAGACTTCAATTTAACCTATACCGTGACGTGGTTATGGCTTCGTTTCTACGGAGAGTCTACTAACGCAGGCGCCCTGATAGAAGGAAATATTGAGGGTCTTCGTGTCCGTGGTCTCTCATCTGTATTTGCAGGTACGTATGTCTTTGAAGGGACTGGTTATAAATACCTGTGTTACCCCGCCTCTTTGGGGGAGGCTACTAGCTTCAAGGATGAGAGCACTAATTTAGACGTGCCCTTTGAAGATAGTTACCTCGTAAATGTCACGAATGGTTTTGGCCAGGCTACAGACTACCGTGTTCACCGAACGTCCAACATCATCGGCTCAGCTATCAACATCGTTGTGTCGTAGGAGGGTTTATGCCGCTTATCCCAAGGTCAGTGCGCTTTACGGGGTTTATTGCACCCTCTGACAGTGATGATACGTACGCAGTCCACGACGAAATCTATGGGCGTGGTGGTTGGAGAACAGTCGCAGACCTCGCAGCTCGAAACGCCATTACGCTTGACCGTCGCCGTGAAGGTATGGCCGTCAGAGTTCTGGATATTGATGAAGCGGGAACTCAGGGTTTTTATACCTTAGTTGGTGGAACCGCTGACGAGTTTTGGGTCGAAGACGTTCTTGGCGGTGAGTGGAGCATTTGGCGTGTCGTAGCCGACATTAACGCTAGGAATGATATCCCAGACGACCGACGTGTCATTGGTATGGTTGTTCGTGTTCTTGATACCGGCGCGGGTAATGAAGGTTTTTACACTTTAAGAGGTGGAATCGCAGACGAAAATTGGGCACTAGACAACCTGGGCGGTGAATGGAGTGGAGCGTATACTACGGATTACACCTCTGGGGTTGTTTCTCTTGTTGACGAAGAAGTGTTTACATTTGTTGAAGCAGACCTTTTCACGACCGAGGGCGTAGGTTATCTCTTAGTAGCCACACCCACTACGGCCACAGGGCAAATAACGATTGAGATTTTTGACGATGTAGCGAAATTGCGCTTGGTAGGCACGCACGTTATAGACCTTGAAGCCCCTACACTGAGGTCCACGGTTTCGTTTGGGTTCTATGCAGAGACTGCTGGAACTCTGTACTGCACGCTTTATTGCAGTGGAGTTCCTGCGGACCAAACCGCAACCTTTACTCTGGCAGCAGTTGTGACCTCGCCTATTGGAGCTCCTACACCGCTTCCTTCTCCGTATGGGAACGGAATAGAGGATGATGGTACTGGAAAGCCCCGTGTAGCTCTGGCGTCGGATGGCGGTTTGGCCTTTGCCACAGGAAAGCTTGTGGTGACGCCTGATGTCACTTCTCCCGTATACGCGATAGGCACTGCTAACGGTCTGTCGGTCTCGGGCGCAGTAGATGATTCGACTTCGCAGGCTATAGAAGCAAAAAAGGTTTTTGATTCTGTTGGGTGCATTCCCCAAGGGTCTATTGGATATCCATTTGCAGGTACGTATGCCGCAGGAGCTGAAATAGTAGACTCCGTAGGTATCAAGTGGCGTTGCACCGTGGGGGGTACGCCCGGCACATGGCTCCTTGTCGATAACGTCGTTGATTCTCCTCAAGTGGCACACAGCACGGCACTCGCAGTGGGTGCTACCCACCTGTTCCAGCTCCCAGCAACAGGTAACTCAGGTGTGCTTCTGTGGTTGCGTGTTTGGGCGAAACTCGAGACGGGAACCACAGATTCTGAAATTCCTTTTAGAGTCAGAATTTATGAAACGAGCGACGAGCTAGGACGAGAGGTTGTTTGGCAAGGAATGGGTATCGCACGTCAGACGGC
>Ga0315297_10000114_pt1 | contig 40708 bp, 36 predicted proteins | sample YL17G15_0_MG_FD_203628 | JGI IMG/M metagenome (GOLD analysis project Ga0315297, IMG submission 203628) | Sediment microbial communities from Yellowstone Lake, YNP, Wyoming, USA - YL17G15_0 | ecosystem: Environmental > Aquatic > Freshwater > Lake > Sediment | place: USA: Wyoming | collected...
CCTTCAAGGAAAAGGGATATCTCGTCGTCGGCGTGAGCGGTCTTCAGACCGGCTGGAGCGGCGCGGCCCTCATCCTCGTCATCAGCGCCGAGATAAAATAAATCAAGGGACGAGCCTTCGGCTCGCCACTCGCCCGTGGCTTTTAACCACGGGCGAGTACGGCGGAAGTGGACCCCCGGGTAAAGCCCGGGGCCCCGGCCGCCGTCGAAAGCTATCCCGGGAGGACGGTCCTCTTCTGAAAAAAAGAAAAGGGGGACAGGATGCGTCGTCCCCCTTTTTTTCTCTTTTTTATTTTGATTCTCTTCCATTATGCGTGGATTGAGATTAGAGAAGATCCGGAAACGGCCGAAGCGACCATGGAGGGTTTACCTTGAAAACAGCCATATGCCGATATATCGCGTTCAAAAAAATGGCTGTTTTCATCCGTTGCGGGTGACCGGAGGTCATGACGATTAGCCTTTCCGAGCCGTTCTTCGAGGGCAGCCGGCCCGGAAGAGGCCGGCCGGCGAAGCATGTTTGACGTCCCGGCAAACCCCCGTAATTAATAAGCCGAGACGGAGTTCTGAGCCGCCGAGAAGGAAGGCGAGGAAACGGCGTAAAAAACCCGAGTCGGGAGCGAGGCCGATTCCGGATCTTCTCCCCCCTCATCTTCGAACCCACACAAAATGGAAGAGAGCCAGAAAAAAAGAGAAGGGAGGCGATCCGAAGAGGATTTGGCTTCATGCCTTACGCCTCCCTCCTGAAAGGAAGAGAGTGGAAAGAGTTTCTAAAATTAGACATGCATTTTTTATGCCAATTAGAAGGTCGGCGGTTCATCCAATTATCAGGCTAAAAAGGGGAAGGTTATGAGCAAAGCACGGCCTGCCATGTAAATCTGTTTTACATATTTCCGATTAAAGACACGTTCCGCTTAAAAAAAAACGGAATGCGTTGACGCGACCCCGGAATGGCTTTTAGACGCGTTTTTCAGGTTGGCCGCGAAGGTTGAGCAGGTAATCGATGGATCGGCTCAAGGCCGTCAGGTCGAGCGGCTTGGCGAAGAAGTGGCTTATGGAGAGCCGGCTCAGCAGGTCGGGTTCGATCATATCGGGATGGGCGGAGATCATGATGATATCCCCTTTATAACCGTTCTTTCGCAGTTCGACCACGAGATCGACCCCGTTCATTCCCGGCAATTTGTAGTCCGCGATGATCAGGTCGATGTCGGCCTTTTTAAAGCGGTTCAGAACCTCCTGTCCGTCCTTGGCCAGATAGACCCGGTACTGTTTGTTCAGGATCAGGAAAAACGTCTTGCGGATATTCTCATCGTCATCGACGATCACGATTTTTTTGGCTAGCATGTTCGGTCCTTTCGTCACACCCCAAAATAAGCAGGTTTTGTGCCAAGTCCGAAGCCCTCTTTTCAGGGGAAAATCGTCTCCCCGGCCGGCCGGAAAGGGGGCCGTCCCAAAAATATTTACAGCCCCATGTAAAATATGAAATGCGCAGATCCAGGCCGAATGCGGCGGATCCGGCTCGGCCGGAAATCACGGTTCCGCGGAATTCGGCATGTGTCTGCGAATGGACGAAACGGACTAGATCTCGAGGGCGTAGTCTTTGATTTTTTTATCCAGCGTCGGGCGGCTGATCTTCAGGACCTGGCTGGCCCGGGTCTTGCTGCCCTTGACCGCGGCCAGGACGTATTGGATGTATTCCTTCTCGACTTCTTCGAGCGAGACCAGGTCCCGGGAAAAAAGCTTCCGCTCCTCGGTCTCCAGAGGCAGGTTCTCCTTGAGGACGACGTCTCCCTTGGCCAGGATGACGGCCCGCGTCAGCGCGTTCTCGAGCTCGCGGACATTGCCCTTCCAGGGCAGGTCGGTGAGGAGCTTCATGACGTCCGGCGGGACCTTGCGGACGTTCTTCCGCAGCTCCCGGTTGATCTTCTCGACGAGGTAGCCGACGAGCTCGGGGACGTCCTCCTTGCGTTCGCGGAGCGAGGGCAGGTTGATCTCCACGACCTTGAGGCGGTAAAAGAGGTCTTCGCGGAACTTGCCGCTTTCGATGAGCGCGCGGAGGTTCTGGTTCGTCGCGGCGATGATCCGGGCTTCGGTCTTCATCACCTTCTCGCCGCCCACCTTCATGAAATCGCGCGACTCGACGACGCGGAGCAGTTTCGATTGGAGGTTGGCCGAGACGTCGCCGATCTCGTCCAGGAACAGCGTCCCTTTGCCCGCGATCTCGAACTTGCCCCGCGTCTCGCTGACGGCGTCCGTGAAGGCGCCCTTGACGTGGCCGAACAGCTCGCTCTCGAGCAGCGTGTCCGAGATGGCCGAGCAATTGATGACGATGAACGGTTCGTCGCGATAGGGGCCGTTGTAGTGGATCGCCTTGGCCACCAGCTCCTTGCCCGTGCCGCTCTCGCCCTGGATCAGGACGTTGGTCCGGGTGTTGGCCACGGAACCGATGAGCTTATACACCTCCCGCATCGGCGACGAGTGGCCGATGATGTTGTCGATGGTGTATTCCTTCTGCTTTTCCTCGACCAGGTAGCTCACTTTTTCCTCGAGGGCCTTGACCTGGAAGGCTTTCTCGACGGCCAGGTCCAGGGCGATGTAATCAAGCGGCTTGACCAGGTACTCGAAGGCCCCCAGCTTGATCGCCTCGACCGTCGTCTTCATGTCGTCGTAAGCGGTCATGATCAGGATCGACGCCCGGGCCGAGAGGTCCTTCATCCGGCGGAGGACGTCGAGCCCGTCGGCATCAGGGAGGCGGATGTCCAGGAAGACGAGATCGGGCCCCGTCTCGGCGTATTTCCGCAGGCCGGATTCGCCGTCCTCGGCCGTCTGGACCTCGAAGCCCTGCTTCGTCAGATGGGACGAGAGCGTTTTGCGGATGAGCGTGTCGTCGTCGACGACCAGGATGGATTTCATGGTTCCCCCTCGCATGGAATGAGGATCTCGAAGATCGTCCCCGGGCTCCGTTTCCTCACGACGCGGATGGTGCCCTTGTGCTGTTCGACGATTTTGCGGGCGTTGGCCAGCCCCAGGCCGAAGCCCGCGGCTTTCGTGGAGAAGAACGGCTCGAAGATGGCTTCCCAGTCCTTGTCCGGGATGCCGCAGCCGTTGTCGGAGATCCGGATGCGGACCTTCTTAGGACGCGTATCGGTCGCCAGGGACACCGACAGGCTGACCTTTCCGCCGTCCGGGACGGCCTCGCAGGCGTTGCCCAGAACGTTGAGGAACACCTGCCGCATCTTGTCGCCGTCGACGAGGACCTCGGGAACGCCCTCCTCGATCCGGCGCTCGATCGCGATCCTCTTCTGCCGGAAGCAGTCCCCGATCATCTTGAACGACTCCTCGATGATCTGGGCCACGGAGAAATGTTCGAGCTGCAGGCCGGAGACGCGCGTGAAGTTCAAGAGCTCCTTGATGAACTTCTCGATCTGCCCGATCCCCTCTTGGGTGATGGCCAAATGCTCCTGCTCCAGGTCCCCCAGGCGGCCGTCTTCGAGGACCTTCTGGATATTGAGCTTGACCGAGGTCAGGGGGTTCCGGATCTCGTGGGCGATCGTCGCCGACAGTTTCCCGATCGAGGCCAGCTTCTCCGCCTGAATGAGCTTCTTATGCGCCTTCTCGATCTCGTCGCGCGTCGCCAGCAGCCTGGCGCTCATCTGGTTGAAGCTCATGGCCAGATTGCCCAGCTCGTCCGCGGATTCGATCTTGATCGGATGGGAGAAATCGCCTTTAGACACGCGGACGGTCCCCTCCATGAGCTTTTTGATCGGCCGGGCAATGCGCCGGGCGAGGAGCGTCGCTCCGATCATCCCGAGAAGAAAACCGGTCAGGCCGATAAAGAGGAGGGCCAAGCGGGTCTTCCGGATCTCGGCCCGCATGTCCTCCAGGGACAATCCGATCTTGATCGAGCCCCGTTTGACCATGGGCCCGCGGGAGAAGATGGGGATCTCGAGCTCAAGAACCCGCTGCAGCTTTTTGGCCAGGAAGATGTCCTTGGTCTGGGCGTCCACGACGTCCACTTGGGTCACGCCCTGGAGCCGGCTGCAGCACCACAGCTCCTTCCGGTCGGCGATCTCCGGATTATAGGCGATCGGCGTGGCGGACTGGTCGAAGAAGACCACGTACAGGAGCTTCTCGTTCACCTGCTCCCGGATGCTGGCCAGCAGATCGTCGACGTAGTAGTTGGCCAGGTTGCGGAGATTGAGCTCGGCGATATTCTTGGCCATCAGGACGCCCTTGTTTTTCGACTCCTCGAAGATCGTGGCGACCTCTCTTTTCTCGATCACGAAGAGGATCGCGCCGACGAGGAAGACCAGGAGGAAGGTGAACCAGACCATGAATCGGGCGTGGAGGGAGATCCTCAGTTTCACTGGTGCGGCTCTTTTTTATCCATCCAGATCTCTTTGGCGTCCAGGTAATTGAAACCCAGCGGGGACACCTTGAGGCCGTGAACATAGGATTGGAAAGCGATCCTCTGCTCGTTGGCGAAGAGGGGGATGGCCGGCAGGTCCTCGACCAGGACCCGCTCCATCTGACGGAAGAGATCGTTCCGCCGGTCCCCGCTCCGCTCCCGGTCCGCCTCTTCGAGGAGCTTGTCCAAGCGGAGGCTGGCATACCGCCCGTTGGCGAGATTGATCGCGGCGGCCGATTGGAAAAGGGGCCGGATGATGCTTTCAGGATCGGGGAAATCCATGGCCCAATCGACGAGCACCAGGAACGGCTGGCGCGCGTCCTTGGCCTCGGAAAGCGCCTGATAGGTTTTCAGGTTCAGCGAGATCCCCATTATGGCCAGCTGGTCCTCCAGGGCCGAGGCCAGATTTTGATGGACCTCGTTCCTCGGCAGGGGGAGAAAGAGATTGACCTCGGGGAAAGCCTTTCCCGAGAAGAAGCCCTGCTCCTCCAGGATCATCCGGGCTTTTTCGGGGGTGAAATCATAGGCGCCGTCCAGAGGATAAAAACCCGGCCACTGCAAAGGGATATAATTGTTGGTCGTCCGCCGGTTGAACGCTCCGCCCTGGACGGCCTGGGCCAGATTATCTTTGTCGATCCCGAAGGTCAGGGCTTTCCGCACCGAGGGCCTATCCAACGGGGAGATCGAACAGCTCACCAGCAGGAAGGTGATGTTCTGCAGCCCTCCGTCGACGACCTGACAACCCGCCCGCGCCAGCCGCTCCGTAAGGAAGGGCATGACTTCGATATCCCTGTTCACGAACTGATCGGCCGTGTAAAGGGGGCTGATTTCCAGGCCGTCAAGATAAGGCTTCTTATCGCCGAAATAGGCGCCGTTCCGGACCAGGCTGACCCCCGCCTCGACGAGTCGCGGGGTCCGCACCCAGGAATCGAACTTGAAGGGGCCCGTCCCGACCGGCTTCCAGAAAAAGCTTTTGCCCTCGGCCAGGATATTCTCCCGGGGAAGAACCTTGCAGAAGCTCATGCTCAGGAGGTAAAGGGCCGAGGCGTTCGGATTCAGCCACTGGACCTCGAACATATTTTTTTCGGGGGTCTTGAAGCCGGTCACGTCCACGGCCTTCCCCTCAGCGAACTCCCTGGCCCCAACGACCTTGGACACGAAATATTCGCGAAACGGCGAGTTCGTCTCCCGGCGGATCAAACGCTCGAATGAGAACTTGACGTCCTGAGAGATCAATTCCTTGCCGTTGTGGAACTTGACCCCTTCTCTCAGAAAGAAGACGTGCGATCGGCCGTCTTCGGCACGCATCCAGCTTTTGGCCAGAGCGGGGCTGGGGATGAGATCATTGTTGAGCCTGACCAATCCGTCGAAGATCTGCTCCGTGATAAAGACGTTGGACCCGCTCGCAGGGTCGAGGTCGGGCTTGAAAGTCCCCGAAAAATCCCGGACATGGAGAATTCCGCCCGGACGGGGGGTCTCCTGGGAGAACCGGACCGCGGGCGCCGACAGGGAACCGAAAAGGATGACGGTCGCGGCAATGAAGAGGAGCGCAAAAATCGATCTTTCGGCCGGCATCTCTTTGCTTTTCATTATAATCCAAGACTAACGGTGTTTAAAGAACGGAGAACATGGAAGAGCAACCTTTATGCCAGGCCGAAAATGTTTTAACTTATTTATTTAAAATAATATACGTGTTCGATTCTTAGAAAAAAGCCGGAAATCTCATGTAAAAATAATTTACAAGAACGGCGTGAAAAACCCGGATCGGGAGCGAGGCCGCCCGCCGACCTTGTTCTCTCTTCAGACCAATCAGTCCAATATGGACGAGGGCCCTATTTCTGGGCTGCGTCGATCACCTTCTGGAGCACGCGCATGATGTTCCCGCCCCAGATCTTCTGGATGTCCTTGTCGGAATAACCCCGGCGCAGCATCTCCATGGTCACCCGGTACATCCGGCTGACGTCGGCGCAGTCGGCGACCCCGCCGCCGCCGTCGAAATCCGTGCCGATGCCGGCATAGTCGACGCCGACGACCTTGATGATGTGATCGATGTGGTCGACGATGTCCTTGACCGTGGCCCGCTCGTCGGGATACTTCTGCCGGAGGGCTTGGAACTCCTGGGTGGCCTTGGTCCTCAGCGCCTCGTCCTGGATGTTGCGGACGTTGCGCTGCGGCCCAACCTTGGCCTCGAGCTCCTTGACCGCTTTCTCCCGCTCCGGGTTCGGCTTAGGCGCTTTGAGATAGCCCGACAGGAAGCACATCTGCAGAACGCCGCCGTTCTTGGCCAGGGCGCGCATCTGGTCGTCGGTGAGGTTCCGCGGATTGTCGCAGATCGCCCGGCAGCAGGAGTGCGAGGCGAAGATCGGGCTCTTGGAGATCTTGAGGACATCGTAGAAAGTTTTTTCCGACATGTGCGAGACATCGACCATGACTCCCTGCCGGTTGCATTCGGCCACGACCTCTCTGCCGAAATCGCTCAGTCCCTCATCCGCGGGACTGTTGCGGTCCGTGGCCGAAGCGCAGATGTCGTTATCGGAAGAATGGACGAGGGTCAGGTAGCGCACGCCGCGCTTGGCGTATTGGCCGACGAGCGACAGGTCCCTGCCGATCGCGTAGCCGTTCTCGATGCCGATGAAAGCGACCCGCTTGCCTTCCTTTTTGATCCGATAGGCGTCCGCAGGGGTCGTCGCCTTGGCCACGAGGTTGGGATATTTTTCGCCCATCTTATCCACAGCGTCGAGCATGAGGAGGACGCGTGTTTTTGCCTGGGCGTACCCTTCGGGTGTCCGCGCGCCCTGCCCGACGAAACAGCCGAAGAAGAGGGCGTCGAGCCCGCCCTCTTTCATGCGGGGCAGGTCGATCAGCCCGCTTCCGGGTTTTCCCGTTTCGTGCCGCTCGCCGATATCCCAGTTCGGACGGGTCATGCTCATGGCCGTGTCGCAGTGCGTATCGACGGTCAGGATCTTGGCCTGAAGCTTCCAGGCCTTGGCCTCGAGGCTCTTCTCGTCCAGTTCGACGCGGGCCGCGGAGCAGGCGGCCATCAGAACGACCGACGTTAGAATGGCTAGGGCGGCCACCGGCTTGAGGATCTTTTTCATGTGTCGGCTCCTTTCGATATCATATCATTAAAAGATGAGTCTCTTTCTTTGTGCGGAGAATAAAACAAGTAAAGATCCGGGAACGGCCGAAGCGATCATGGAGGAAGGCTCGGGGAAGAAGCTCGCTCCCTGGCGGAAATCTTAACGCCTGCTTCGTTCGGTTTTTTCGGCGGCGAGTACCTCGCACGTATTTCTAATGCGATCAACATGATTTTTACTGACATCGCGGGGATGGGTTTGCCTGTGGAATTACGCTCGGGTATTCTCGCCGGCCGCAAAACGCGGCTTCCCGAAAAAACCGAAACGCAGCGGCGAGATTTCCTTAGGGTCGCTACGCCTTCTTCTCCCTCGCCCTTGCAGCGATTACGAAACGGCGTGAAAAACCCGAATCGGGAGCGAGGCCGTTTCTGGATCTTTTTGCAATCCATATGGTCCATGTCCCATTCTTCTTATTCATGCCGCAGGGCGACGACCGGATCGACCTTCGCCGCGCGGAGGGCCGGCAGGATCCCGGCGATCAGGCTGACGAGGACGGCGAAAACGACGGCGCCCAGGCACAGCCACCAAGAAAAACGGAAATATTCGATGAAGGGGATCCCCTGCTTGGCCAGGAAATAATTGACGACGCGATTGATGATCCGGCTGACGGCCCAGCCGAGGCCGAGTCCGAAGATCCCGCCCAGGAACCCGATCGCGCTCGATTCGACGAAGAAGATCCTCTTGATGTCGCCGCGGCTGGCCCCGACGGCCTTCATGATCCCGATCTCGGAATACCGCTCCAGGATCGACATCATCATGGTGTTGATGATGCCCAGGGCCGCGACGAAGATGGCGATCATGCCCACGGCGGCAAGGACCATGTCCATGAAAATAAAGCTCGTCTTGACTTGATTGAACTGGTCGATGAGGGCGAAGGTCGTAAATCCCATCTCCTGGACCCCGCGCTTGACGGCGTCTGCCGCGGCCGGCGATGTCAAGCGGAGGTTGACCGCCGAATATCCGGGTGATCCATCCTTCGCCCGGAACAGGTCCCAGATATTGGTGAAAGGAAGCTTCTCGATCCGCCGCGCCGATCCCGGAGGGATATAGATATCGCTTTGAAGGGGCGTCAGGCCCATGAAACCCAGGCTTTCCGTCACGCCGACCACGGTGAATTCATAATCCTGTTTCTTGAACGGCAGCCGGCCGCCCTGAAAGATCGCGGCCAAGTTCGCCGGATCGAATCCTCCGAGATCGAAGGCGATCGACGAGAGGAGGAGCTTCCGGCCGATCACTGCGGCCGGATCGGCAATGTTCATCCGGCGGAGAAGGGTTTGCCCGATGATCACGGAGTCCTCATCATCGCGGAGGAAAGGTTTCCCTGCGGCAAGCTTGACGAGCCGCGAAGAGGCGATCTTCGCCGGGACGACCTGAACCAGTTTCAGTTCTTCAAGATCGGCGAGTTTGATCATCGCCGGGAAGCGGATCTCCGGAAAAGCGATTTCGACGCCCGGCAGATGTTCGAGCTTATCGAGGGCCGCATCGTCCAGGGGCTTGGCCTCGCCGCCGCGGCGGCGACCCTGCGGAGCGCTTTCATCCGGATCGCGGAGCGGATTTCGGGAGAAGCCATCCCCAGGGAGAACGGTGACGGAATTCAAAAGATCGAGCTTTTCGAAGCTTTCGCTGACGTTCTTCTGCAAACCCTGGCCGAAGCCGATCATGGCCACGAGCGCGCCGATGCCGACGGTGACCCCGAACGCGGTCAACGCCGTCCGCAGCTTCATGTCCCGGAGGTTGGACAGGGCGAAATGGACGCCTTCGGAGAATCGCATCGGCTACCTGGACAGGACGTAATAATTCGCGGGGGGAGGGCCGGGGACCGTCCGGAAGTCGATGATCCTGTAGCCCCGGCCGAACAGGATTTGAAAAGCCTCCCGGGTCCGCATCCGCCACTCCAATGGAATGCCGCGCAGGGCCTGATCGTTGACATCCGTCTCCCAAAGCAGGAGATAAAAATCGCGGGGGATCCGGACGAGCAGGAACTCGCTGTCGAGCTCCAGCCGCAGGCCCCGGACGATCTCGAGATCGATAAAACCCGATCGCCCCGGAACGAGCCGTGGTTCGACCTGGACGACTTCATGCCGGCTCCCGAGGAGATCGTCCAGCCGGACGTCCGGCCTAGACCTCGGCTTCTTCAGGTCCCAGATTATAAAAAAACGGTCGGTGGGGACATCGAGCCGGTTGAGGTGCCCGCCGTATTCTCCGTACGTGGCCGCGCGGTATTCCAGGACATCCATCCCGAAATGACGAATGTTCCGGGCGGCGTTCACTCCTGTCAAGGGATCGAAGGTGCAGGTCACTATGGTCACGCCGAAGACACCGACCAGGACCTCCTTCTGGAATTCCTTGAGGCTGAGGCCGAGGCCATAACCGTAAAAGGCCGGGAGAACTCCGGTGTATTGGGAATAGAACCAGAGATTGTCCAGGGACCTGAAGCAGACGGTCTTGTCGCGGACGCCGACGAACCCGTAGGAAAAGCCGACCAGATGAGCCCGGTCCTCGACGAACGATCCGGACGGATCCGCGGCATAAGCGGCCAGAAACAGGCTGCTCCCGTCGTAGAGAAAATTCTCGCACATCATGTTCCGCGAGCCCGGGAGGCTGTCTTCCGGAAAACCCCAGATGTCGTTGCGCAGAGCCTCGTACTTCCCATAGTCCTCGGCCGCCTTCGAGGTTTCGACCGTGAGCAGGAATCTGCGGCCTTTTGCGGTCAGGATTTTTTCCGGGCGCCCCATGGTCAAGCCCCGATTTTAGTCCAAGCGGGAGGTCGTTGCAAACGAAAGATAATTATTATAAGTTAATGGATTCATAAGGAGCGTCGTCATGTTCAAATCGATCCGAACCGCCCTTGGATTCATCGTCCTCGTCCTTCTCGGGACGGTCCTCCAAGGGGCCGACCTGACCGTCAAGGTCATTCAAAACGAAAGCGACCTTCCGGAAAAATTCTCGGCCATCTGGAAACCCGGCGACATGGTCGCGTCCGACGGACAATATCTGCTCCTTATAGGCGGCAGCCGAAGACCTCAGGTCACGCCGGTCGGATATCCGGCTCCCGACGCGATGGGCAGCATCCTGGGCTTCCTCCCCGCCGGGAAGAAACTTCAAGCCACGGTCAATATCGGCGCCCCCCAGCTCCGGATCAAGACCAAGACCGAATATATCAGGTACAAGAGCGTGACGTTCGGGTCCAAGCCCGCGGCCGACGGGACCGTGACGTTCGAGTGCGAGGCCGCTTTCGAGAAAGCGGACTGGGGCAAGGTCGAGATCACAACCACCTATCAGGTCTTCCCGGGCCAAGGCAAGATCGTGATCGCCTCGGTCCTCAAGAACACGGGGACGGCCGAATGCAAGGATCTGAGCTATTCGCTCTATTTCAATGCCAACCACACCTATTCCTTCAGCCCGTATAACCGGACTTCCTATCCGCAGCTCAATTTCCGCGTCTATCCGCGGAGAGCCCATTACCTGGGCTGGCTGAATCTCAATCCCGTCGAAGAGGGGGAACGGAGGAATCCGGGCCAGCTCGCTCCGGGCGCGTCGTTCAAGGTCCAGTACACGCTCCTCGCGGACACGCAGTCGGACAGCCTTCTCCAATCTCTTTATCAGGCGCAGAAGGTCAAAACGCAGCGGGCCGCCTTTGCCTTTAAGAACGTCGAAGGCCGGTTCATGGAAGTCATCGTCCGCGAGCCCCTGACCTCGTCGGTCTTTTTCCGGACGTTCCTCGAAGAGCCCTTCGCCTTCGATATCCCCCTGCCGGAGGGGACTTATGAGGTCCAGGCGAATTTCTTTCCGGCCGTTCGTGACAAGCTCCTGGCCGTGAAACCGAACGCCGAGAATCTCTGCGTCCTGGCCAATCCCGCCTCGGGAACGGTCAAGGTCAAGATCAGGAACGGCAAAGGCGATTACGTCCCGGGCAAGGTCAGTTTCATCGGGCTCGATCCGACCAAGACGCCTTATTTCCAGCCCGAGAATCCACGCGACACCGGCCGCAACCATGAAGCGTTCAAGAACTCCGTCTTTCCTCCCGAGGACGGCATGGATGTCCGGCTTCCCGTCGGCATCTACCTCATCTCCGCCTCCAGGGGTCTTGAATACACGCGCGAAGAGAAGGTCGTCGAGATCCTCAAGGACGACATCCATCCGCTGGTCTTGACCATCGACAAGGTCATCGACATGCCGGCCTGGATCGGCCTCGATCCGCACATGCACACTCAGAACTCGGACGGACAGATGCTCGTTCCTGAACGGCTGCGTTCGATCGTCGGCGCGGGCGTGGACGTGGCCGTCGCCACGGACCACAACTACGTCACGGACTACGCCGCGACCCTGAAACGGCTCGGGCTGAATAAATACCTGGCCGTGGTCCTCGGAAGCGAGGTGACGAAGGGCGCCGTCATCCATTTCAACACCTACCCGGTAAAGCTTATCGAGGGGGAGGATTTAAAGGGCGCCATCAGCGTCGTCCCGGACGAGGCGACCGCGCTCTTCGCCGCCAGCCGGGCCAAGAATCCCCTGGCCCTTTTCCAGGTGAACCACCCGCGCTCGGGGGATATGGGCTATTTCAACAACTTCCAGCTCGACAAGGAGACGGCCGCCTTCGCCAATCGGGGGTTCGATCTCGCCTTCCAGGTGATGGAGGCGATGAACGGCCCGACCTTCGCTCGCGGCAACCAGGAGGCCGTCGAGGACTGGCTCCATCTCCTGAACCGCGGATATTACTTTCCCATCGTGGGCGCCTCCGATTCCCACACCATCGACAGGGGCGAACCCGGCTTCTCCCGGACCTACGTTTTTTATTCCGGGGGCAAAGGCGACGCCCTCGACGCGAACGCCCTCTTTCAAGCCGTCCGCCAAGGCCGCTCGTTCGTGACCAACGGACCGTTCATCGATTTTAAGGTCAATGGAGGCGCAGTCCCGGGCGATACGCTCACCGCCAAGGACGGGAAAATCGATCTCACCATAAAGGTCAGCGGCACGCCCTGGATCTCGGTCGACGAGGTCCGGCTGATCGTCAACGGCGAGCGGCGGATCGTCTTCCCGGTCAAAGCGGCGGACAAAGCGCTCGAAAAGTTCCGCCTCTCCAGCCTCGGCATCACCCTGGACCGGGACGCGGCCTTGGTCGTCGAAGTCCTGGGCAAGAGGACGCTCTATCCGGTCGTCCAGCGCCAGACGGCGGAAGGGCTGGCCGCTAACGCCGCGCTCCCCTACGCTTTGACCAATCCCGTCTTCATCGACGTGGACGGCAACGGCAAGTTCGATCCGGTCTGGCCGGAAAAGGTCAGGATCAAAACCGGAGTCAAAGAGGACACCAAGTAATAGCTGATGAGTCAACCCGCAAAGGGGACGATGCCGGCCGGCCGGAGGGTCGCCCTCATCGTCAACCCCAAGTCCGCGAAAGGCAAATGGCTGCGGTTTCCGAAACTCCGGGAGTACATCCGATCGACGTTTTCCGGCCGCGTCCATGACGAGGCCAAGGACAAGGCCGGCATGACCGAGCTGGCCCGCCGGCTCAGTCTCGAGAACGATGTCCTCGTCGTGCTGGGGGGGGACGGGACCATGGCCGACGTCATGCAGGGCGTGTTCGAGGCGGGCCGCCAGAACGCCGTCGTTCTCGGGCTCATTCCCCTCGGCAGCGGCAACGCCATGCGGCGGTCCCTGCGCATCCCGAAGCAGATCCGCAAGGCGGTCCGGCTTATAGAGGCGGGCACGCCGAAACCGATCGACGTGATCGATGTCGGCGGGAAGATCGCCAGCCTCGTCAGCATCGGGGCCACGGCCAAAACGACCCACAAGAAGTCCCAATCCAAGATCCCCGGCCTGCTCGGCCACGTCCTGGCCTCGAGGGTCATGTTCACGTATCCCCGGGAGGAAATGGAAGTGGACCTCTTCGACGGCCGGGACGACAAAGGCCGTCCGTTCGAACAGAAAAGCCTCAAGCTCAAGCTGTACGACTGCATCGTCAACAAGATCAACTATTTCGGCTACAACTGGACGATCGCCCCCAAGGCCCGCATCGACGACGGCTACCTCGACGTGACGTTCTTCGACATCCGGGCCTACAGCTACGTCTTCTATTTCCCGCTGATCTATACGGGCCGCTACCAGAAGATCCTCAAGCATTTCAAAGTGAAAAGGCTGGTGATCCGGGGCAAGGACCTCCATATCCAGTACAACGGCGAGATCATGCCGGTCCGCGACGAGATCGAGCTCAAGGTCCTGCCCAAGGCCCTCCGGGTCATCGGCCCGCGCTGATCCTCACGCTATCCGCGTCCTCCGCGCCGCTCCCGTATCGGTTTCTCCAAAGGAACGGCCTGAGGATCGGGGCCCGGGGGGCTTGACAGCAGCGGCCCGGCCAGAGTATAGTTTATTTATAGGAATATGGGAAAATAGAGAGCCGGCCATGATCCTTCTTACAACGACCGAACGCCATAATGCATATTTTTCGGGAAAGGATCGATCATGACCCGCAAAGATTTTCTCAAGACGGCCGCCCTCGGAACTCTGGGCGGATGGCTGCTCTTCAAACAGACCGCCTGCAAAAGCAGCACGACGCCGACCGACCCCGGCACCTCCAGAGACTTCACCTCGACCACGGACCAGAGCCATTCCCACACGGTGACCGTCCAGAGGTCAGAAATCGACAGCCCGCCGGCGGCGGGCCTCACCCGGACCACGTCCTCGTCGGGCGGACATATCCACACCTTCACCATGACCCAGACCCAGCTCCAGACTGTTCAGGGCGGGACCAGCGTCCTCGTGACCACGTCGACGGACAGCGGACACAGCCACAACTTCACTATCTCGAAATGGTATTGAGGCCGGTCACGGATTGAACCGGACGGAATCGGAGACGCGATGAAAAAAGGGATCATGCTGACGCTGGCCGGGCTGACGCTGGCGGCCTGTACGGCGAACGTCCATCTCGATTTCCTGGGCCAGGAAAACCTGGCCGAAGTCGTCCTCGTCCAGAGCGCGGCGAAGGAAAAGATCCTCGTCCTCGACGTCGAGGGGATGATCAGTTCGCTGTCCGGGACGGGCGTTTTGGCCCGCGAGGGCGACGTCCTGTCGCGCGTCTACTACCGGCTGGAGCGGGCCGCGGCCGATCCCCTCGTCAAGGGGATCATCCTCCGCCTCGAAACGCCCGGGGGCGAGGTCACGGCCAGCGATATCCTCTACCACGAGGTCCTTCGCTTCAAGGAGCGGACTCGTCTGCCCGTGGTCGGGCTGATGATGAGCGTCGCGGCCTCGGGCGGCTATTACATCGCCTCGGCCTGCGACGCGGTCCTCGCCCATCCGTCCACGCTGACCGGCAGCATCGGCGTCATCTCCATTTTCCCCAGCGTCGAATCGCTCTTCGATAAGATCGGGGTCAAAATGACCGTCATCAAATCGGGCGGCATGAAGGACTCGGGGAGCCCGTTCCGGACTATGACCGACGAGGAAAAAGGGACCTTCCAGGCCATCATCGACGAATATTACGAGAGCTTTCTCGCTGCCGTTGTGAAAGGCAGGAACGGCCGTCTCTCGGCCGAGGAATTGCGCCCGCTCGCCGACGGCCGGGTCTTCACGGCCAAGCAAGCCTTGAAAGTCAAGCTCATCGACGATATCGGCTATTTCGACGACGCTTTGAAAAAGGCCCTTTCGCTCGCCTCGCTCAGGGAGGCCAAGGTTGTGGCCTACACGTACTATCCGAAATCCAAGACGAACATCTACGCCTCAGCTCCGGCGGACCCGGCGGTCCTGGAAAAACGGGGATTGGAGAGCTGGCTCCCCCAGCTCAAAACCGGATTCTACTACCTCTGGCTTCCGGACTCTAAGTGAGGCCGCCGGCCTCACACCTTAAGATCCGCTCTTGGCCGAGATCTCGAACGCGGGCGGCGCCAGGATATGTCTTTTGACCGTGCACTGGTCCGCCGCCTTGATGACCGCGCCCCGGTATTTCTCGGGGAATCCGGGGGGGAGCGAGATATCGATCGAAATCTTCGAGATCATCCGCGTTTCCGGATTCCGTTCCGTCCTCATCGCCAGCGACAGGCCGTCGGTCGAGAGCTGCCGCTCCCGGCAGAAAGCGACGACGAAATAGCCGGCGCAGGCCGCCAGCGAGGCCAGGAACAGATCGAACGGCGAAGGGGCGGAGTTCGTTCCGCCGGCATAGGCGGGCTGGTCGGTCCGGAACTCAAAGCCTTTGTACGAGACATCGGCGCGGACGCCTCCGGGGAGAGACACGAGCAGAGTTTCATCGGCCATAAAAGAAATCTCCTTTCTAAGACATCAACGTTTTTTCGGTGCGCCGAACGACCGCTTCGGCTTCAGGGCCCCTTTATAAAAGATCGCCAACAACAGGCGTCGGTCCTTCTCCGTCATGGCCAGGCGGCCGAACAGGTCGAAGACCCTATCCGTGACGTACGGCCGGTTGGCCTCGTGCATGAACTCCCTGTCCTCCAAGATGGCGGCGATACGGCGAAGGCAGGCGTCCTGGTCCCGCCGGTCGAGCGGCTTCTCGAAGGGGACTGGTCCGGCCGGCCGTGACGCCGAGAGCAAGGGGAACAAGGTCAGGAGGACGGCCGCGGCGAGGTTGTACGAAGGCTGCCGGGCCGCCTGGGGGATGGTGAAGCGGAAGTTCGAGCTCCGCAATTCCTCCGAAGTCAGGCCGGTCCGCTCGTTGCCGAAGAGGAGCCCGATCCGCGTCGAGGGCGGGAAGGACAGCATTTTCTCCACAGCCTCAGCCAGCGGCATCGAGGGGAAATTGGTCCGCCAGCGGGCCGTCGCGGCGAAGACGAGGTGGAGGTCGGCCACGGCCTCCTCGAGGCCTTTGAATAGCCTCGCCTTGTTCAAGATCTCCTCGGCATGGACCGCAGTCCGAAAGGCCTTGACGCTCAGCCGGCGGAGGCCCGCCAGGCGCAGGTCCCGGAAGCCGGTGTTCATCAGCGCCCGGGCGGCCAGGCCGATGTTCTCGGGATTCTCGGGCCGGGCCAGGATCACGGAAAACATGGCCGTATTATACAATTAAGGTTGCCGATATCGTAACCCCTAATCGCCGCTTAACGAATTTCGGTCAGGCGTTGTCTGTCACCGAAATTATAAGCTATAATGACCTCCGCGTTCGGGAGGGACCCCTCCCTCCGTCTCCCCTATCATGAACGGGGAGTAACCGTTTAGGACGAAGGGAGATCAAGAATGACCGACAAGAAGAAGCTCGAAGCGCTCTTCAAAAAACACGGATTCACCGATTTCCGCTGGATCGACCCCCAGGACATCGCCGTCGGCCAGTGGGTCCGGATGAAATGCATCTTCGGCTGCTCGGAGTACGGCAAGAACGCCTGCTGTCCACCCAACACGCCGCCGGTCGCGGACTGCGAGCGCTTCTTCCGCGAATATAAGACCGCCGCGATCTTCCACTTCCACAAGAAAGTGGCTAAACCCGAGGACCGCCACGCCTGGTCGACCGGGGTGAATGCCAAGCTCCTCAAGCTCGAACAAGCCGTCTTTCTCGGCGGCCAGGTCAAGGCTTTCCTGATGTTCATGGACAGCTGCTCGTTCTGCAAGGACTGCGCTCCGAACCGGGCCGCCTGCAAGGAGCCGAAGCGGGCCCGGCCCGGGGCGGACGCGATGGGCATCGACGTCTTCTCCACCGTCCTCAAGGCCGGTTATCCGATCGAAGTCTTGTCGTCCTTCGACCAGGCCATGAACCGCTACGCCTTCCTGTTGATCGAGTAATAAATTCGGTGACATGTTCCGGATTCTCTTGAATCCGGTACGTGTCACCGAATTCAAGGCGGACTGAGAGACATGACAAAGGAGCGCGACCATGTGGTGGGAAGATAAGGTCATGCGGACGTTCCGCTGCCGCCTGCGGCAGGCGCCGGGCGTCCTGGGCCGCCTGCTGTCGGCCATCGCCGAGGCCGCCCCGGCGGGCGAGATCGTCCCCAACCCGCTCGACCGGGCGCTCCATAAGAGCGTGGCCCGGGCCGTCGCCCGCGTCGCGCTCGAGCAGGGCCTGAACCGCGACGACCTGACCGGCTATTTCGATTGAGAAAGAAGATCCTCCTCTCGGCCTCGCTCTTCCACGCGCTGAATGACGCCGCTTCCATCATCACCCCGACGATCTTCCCCATCCTCTACAGCCAGGGCTTCCTGATCACGAGCTACGCCCAAATCGGCTTCCTGTCCAACCTCGGCCTCTTGACCACGCTCGTCATGCAGTTCCTGGCCGTCCGCCTCTCCTACCGGCACGAATACCGCCACCTCCTCCTCGCCAGCGGGCTGGGCATCTGCGCCGCCATCACCCTCGTCCCCTTCGCTCGGACGTTCGGCATGCTCGTCCTTTTCTTCATTCTCATCCGTGTCTTCAGCAGCTTCTATCACCCGGTCATCATCGCCTGGGTCTCTAAATCCAGAGCGGGCTCGGGGAAGGAGCTGGACGATGCCATGGGGATCCAGAGCGGCTCGGGAAACGTCGGGGTCATGCTGGCCTATCTCAGCGTCGGATTTTTAGCCCAACGCTGGACCTGGAGGACGCCCCTCTTCGCCTGGGCCCTCCTCGGCCTAAGCCTCGTCGGGCTGGGTATGCTGGCCCTGCGCGGCGTTTCGTCCCGGGACGAGGAGCGGGCCCCCTCGCTCAACCCCGCGTCCTGGGCCCGGTCCCTCAGGGCGATCAAACGCTTCATCCCGGGCTTCTTTTTCGGCGGGATGGGCTGGTCGGTCACGGTCTATTACGCGCCGTCCCTGCTCAACCACCGCTTCCACATCCCCATGGGCCGGACCGGCCTCTATCTCGCCTTATGGATCGGGATCGGCACGATCACGGGCTACGGCTATGGGACATGGAGCCGGCGCTTCGGCCGGAAGAACGTCTTTTTAATGAGCTTGGGCGGAGCCGTGGTCAGCCTGCTGTTGATCGGGTTCGCGCCCACCAAGGAACTGGCCGTCGCCGGGCTGCTCGCCTTCGGCGGATTTCTTTTAATGACCTACCCGTCGCTCCACACCTTCGTCGGTTCGACCGTATCGCTTGAAGGTCAGACGCAGGCCTTCAGCTGGGTCTCCAATATCCAACTCATTTCGGGAGCCCTCGTCTCGCTCGCCGCCGGCTTCCTTTCCGACGCGTTCGGCATCCAGCTGCCGTTCATCATGACGGGCCTGTTGACGCTGGCGATCTTCGCCTTTTACGCGGGACGCGGTCCGGAATTTTTCGGGGCTAAAGCCGAGATCCCCGGAGAGACGCTGATCGACGGGTTCTAGATCGGCCTCGGGGGCAGCCGCCCCTCAGCCCTTTTTTTTGAAACTGACGGCCAAGCTGCTCCCGGGAGCGGCCATACTCGTTTCGAACTCGGGCAGACTCAACATATATTCGTAATAATCGCCGTTCCCTCCACCGTAGCCGCGGCCAAAACCGCCGCGCCGGCCGGAGATATTATGGGTGGCAAGGCAGCCGCCGGGCTCGAGTTTCGGGATCACGGCCTTGGCGTAGTTCGTATACCACTCCTTGTCGGCGTCGCTGAAGACGAAGTCAAGAGGCCCTTTGAGCTCCGGCACCAGCCGATGGGCGTCGTCGAGCCGGGCGTCGATATAATCGCTGAGCCCGGCTTCCTTGAAGTTCGCCAGCGCTTCCCGGTGCCGTCTCTCGTCGATCTCAACGGTAATCAATTTGCCGCCCGTCTTGCTCAAGGCCCAGGCGATCCAGATGCCCGAATGGCCGGTCGATGTGCCGATCTCCAGGGCTTTCGTATATTTGTTCTTGAGCACCAGATCGAAGAGCAGCTGTCCGTCCGATTCAGGAACGTTCATATCTCCCCACCCGAATCTCGCTTTTTCCAGGAACGTCCTCACCTTGACATCGAGGGCCGTTTCGCTCTGCCCCGCTCTCACCAGGAAGGGCAAGGCCAAAGACAAAAACGCGATCAATCCCAGGCCGATACGGATCATCAAGCGCTTATTCATATCTTCCTCCCGCGGGTCATTTCGAGCTGAAAATCCTATCACCGCTTAGACAATAAAATCCCAAGGTCCTTGGAGGTTTCTTGGGGCAGGAGAAAGCCGACGCCTTTCTCAGACCGGGGGCGGCACCCGATTTTTCATTCGAAGAATTTCCTGAACAGCGATCTCTCCGTGAACAGCGTCCGGAAAAAGTCCCAGACGCCGCTGGCCCTGACGGCGATCTCGCCGCGGTCGAAGGAATCGTTGGCCGGGATCCTCTTCAGGCGGAACGGATCGGTCCGAATGGTGTTGAACCCGGGGTCATGGGTCAACGCCGCCCGATAACCGGCCTCGCGCGCCAATTCGACGATCCGCTCGGTGTAGTCTCCGCAGAGATAGGCGAGCGACGTGACCTCCAGGCGGAAATCCTCCTCGAGGGTCTTCTTGGCGAGGCGGAATTCGTCGATCACGTCCCGCTCGTCGCTGCTGATAACATTGGGATGGAACATCGCGTGGGACTGGAAACGGACGAACGGCTTCATCTCCTCGATCTCCTGGCGGGACAGGGCCTGGCGCGTCTCGTACTCCCGCTCAAAGTCGAATCCTTCCTGCCGGATCGATCGCAGCCGTTCGGTGTTCGACAATCCCTTGGGGCGGTTCTCCCGGTTATGGACACTATCGTGAAGAAACCAGAAATGCCTGTTCGTTCCGATGATCCCGGCGCAGAGGAAGATCGTGACCGGGACCTTGTGTTCCCGGATCAAAGGCAACAGCGCGTAATTCTCCTTGAAGCCGTCGTCCAGGGTGATGATCAAGGCTTTTCGAGGGATCTTGGATTCATCCCCAGTTGCGAGAGCGTCGAGAAAATCGTCCAACCCGATGAGATGGTACTTGCGGTTGAAATAAGCGAAGGCCTTTTCGGCGGACTCGCCGGTGAGGTCATGGAAGAGCAGGATCGTGACTTTGCGCCGCTGGAGCACCTCGCGGAAGAGAACAGGAAGCCCGCTGAACCGAAGGGCGGCATACAGCAGCTTCTTCATGCTTGGATTTAACGCGCGCTCTGCGGTTCTCTGTCTCCCGCTCCTTTTTTACCTAAAGAAAAAGCCGGTGTCAACCATTTTTCGACGGCCGCCCCGATCTCGAGGCGCGTTTCCTATAAATCCAGGCCAGATAGTTCGCGCCTCTCCGAACGTTCTGTCCGATCGTGAACAGGGCCAAATGAGCCGCTCGCGACCGGGGCGTGTTCCTGACAAAGACAAGATCCTGCTGGCACCGCCGCTCGGACGTCCAATGCGATTTGTACTCTTCCTGGCCGCGCAGGAAATCGCACTCCGTCCGCCCGCGCCGGAACGCATCTTCGATCGCTCGAGCCATGAGGATGGAGCCCGGACTGAACTGCTGAAATTCCCTAGCGTAGGCGCAGTTGTAAATCCAGATGGTGTTCTTGAAATCGAAATCGATCTGATAGGCGGCCGGGCGGCCGTTAAGATATCCCAGCCACAGGTCCAGCCAGCCTTTCATCGCGAATTCCCGGAACAGGTCAAAATAAAAGCCTTCGGTGAGTTCTCCCTGTCCGGCCGAGGTCATGTCCCGCCACTTCCAGCTCTTCCGCAAGATCTCCGAGACATCGTCCCGGATCTGGCCGTCGAGCGGAGACCGGATCCGGCGGACCTGGAAATCGATCCCTCGGCGCGAAAGCCGGTGTTCTATCTGTTTCCGGATATGGCGGAAGTGAGCGCTCTTCGAGGCCAAGTACTCCTCCCACGTGATCCGGATGGGAAGATAGGGAGCGATGGTCGTTCGTTTTTTGAGAATTCGCCAGCCCGACCGGGCGGCGGCTCCGGACAAACAGGCCAGATGCGGATCGTCCGCCGGAACATCGCGGAGAGAGATGATGTCCCAGACCTTTTTCCTCGTGTTCAAGAAAGCGAAGAATTCGTCGATCAGGCCCTCGGCGCCGGCTTCGATGAGGAAATTGAGGCGATCGGCGAGGCCGGTCCCGATGAACTCGATGACCCTGAATCCGGCCGATCTCGAGATCATGAACGGCGCCACGCCTTTCAAGCGGGAGCTGGTCTCGTCGAACGCCGCCAGGAGGAAAAGCCTCCGGTCCTCTCCGAATCCGGCCCACCAGGTGGAGACCCATTCGAACGTTAAAAAGGGATTGGCGGCGGGGCTACGCTCCAGGAGCGAATCCCAGGCCTCCCGCATCGAAGACAGGTCCTGGGGCTCTTCAATGGGACGGATCATCATTTCTTAAACTTAACCCTCTCGCCGGCGTTCCGCAGCGGCCGTCTGAACCGGCCGACGCTAAAGACACCGCTAATACAGACCTGTGCTGCCGAAGCCGCCTTCCCCGCGCGTCGTGCCGTCGAGGTCCTCGGCTTCGACGACCTTGACCTCATCGATGGGCTGGACGAGCATCTGGGCGATCTTCATCCCCTTCTTGATCTCATATGGCTCGCAGCCGAGGTTGACCATGACGACCTGGATTTCCCCCCGGTAGCCCGCGTCCACGACGCCGGCCAGCCTATGGACGCCCTTGAGCGAGATGCCGCTTTTATCCCAGATGAGCCCGACATGGCCGGCAGGTATGGCGACTTTAATCCCGGTCTGGACGGCCCGGACCTCTCCCTCATCGAGCACGCAGTCGACGCACGAAAACAGGTCGAGTCCCGCGTCGCCCGGATGGCCGTAGGCCGGCGACTTGGCCTCGGGATGAATCCGTTTGATTTTCAGTTCCATCGCAACCTCATAAAAGCGGGTACACGTACCAAATTCAAGAGAATTAGGTACATATACCCATTATACTATTGTTGCGTCTCAATAACGGCTTTACAATAATCCTGGAACTGTCATTCCCGCGAAAGCGGGAATCCAGATTAAAAAGACTGGATTCCGGATCAAGTCCGGAATGACAACGTTGGTAAGTCATTGTTGATACACCACACTATATACCTTCGATACGGACTTCGGAGAAATGCGGTCGGGCGATGTCGGCCATCCTCTGGATATCGGCCGGAGAGAACGGCTGGATCTTCCCATAATCCGGATCGAGGGTATTCGCCGGCGAGAATTGCTGAAGCTGATAAGCGGCCGACCCGCTCAACCAGTTCGAGATCTTCCGGATGTCCTCGTCGCCGACCAGGCCGGGTACGACCGTCGTCCTGAAGAGACAGGGGCGGCGAAGGTCCCGGACGATCCTGACGCTCCGATCGACGTCGGAGGGATCGACCTTCGAGCGGGTGACTTCGGCGTACCGATCGGGGGCGGACTTGATGTCCAAGGCCACTTGATCCACGAGCCCCGCCCCGATCAAGTGAGCGAGACGGTCCGGCAGCGAGCCGTTGGTGTCGAGCTTGACGAGCAACCCCCGGCTTTTGAGGATCACGAGGAGCTCCTCCAGGTCGGGCGCGGTCAGCGGCTCTCCGCCGGAGACGCAGATTCCTTCAAGCCAGCCTTTGCGGGCATCGAGATAGGCCAGGAAAAAATCGAGAGGGATGTCGGCCAGGGATTCGGGCCGGACGATCAGGTCGGCGTTATGACAATAGGGGCAGCGGAAGTTGCACCCGGCCAGGAAGACCGTCGAGGAGATGAATCCGGGAAAATCCTTCGGGGCGAACTTCTCTAGCCCCTTGATCTCAACCACGTCTCGAGCTCCTGCCGCGTGTTGACGACCGCGGCGACCGCTCCGCCCTCCTGGAGGACGAGCGTCGGGAGGATGATTGAGCCCTTGTCATCGCGCTTGATCTGACCCAAGAACTCCCGGATCTTCAGCCGGCCGTCCTTCTCCTCGACCTTGAACTCGCGGGCGGCGATGGCCGTTTCTTTGAGGTAGGCTTTGAGGTCTTCGCATTTCCGGCAATTCGGATAGGTGAAAAGCAGATAGTCGATCGCCATGGCCTCAGCCGATCGCCGTGTAGGGGGTCCGCTCCTTGAACTCCTGCTGTTTGCCGTCGTTCCAGGTCCGGACGGGCCGCAAGTAGCCGACGATCCGCGAATAGACCTCGGTCTGCGCTCCGCACTCGGGGCAGGCGTGCTTCTGGCCCTTGAGATAGCCGTGGTTGACGCAGATGCTGAACGTCGGGGTGATGCTGAAATAGGGGATCTTGGTCCGGGCGATCCGCTGGACGAGCTTGCGGCAGGCGACGGGATCGATGGCCTCCGGCAGGAAGGTGTGGAAGATCGTCCCGCCGGTGTAAAGGCTCTGGATGTCCTCCTGGTGTTTGAGGGCCTCGAAGACGTCGCGCGTCGCGTCGACGTTGAGCTGGGTCGAGTTCGTCAGAAAGGGGTACTTCTCCGTTCCGGCGGTGATGATGTTGTGGTATTTCTGCTTGTCGAGCCGGGCCAGGCGGTAGGCCGTCGATTCGGCCGGGGTCGCTTCGAGGTTGTAGAGGTTGCCCGTCTCCTCCTGATACTGCCGCAGGACGCTGCGCATGTACGTCAGGATGTCAATGGCGAAATCCCGGCCCTCGGGCGTGCCGATCCCCTTGCCCAGCAAATTAAGGCAGGCCTCGTGCATGCCGCAGATGCCGATCGTCGAAAAATGGTTGTTGAAGTGGCCCAGATAGACCTGGGTATAGGGCATGATCCCCTTGGCCAGCATGTTGTTGACGATCTCGCGCTTAGTCTCGAGCGACTCCTTGGCCATGTCCATCAGCTCCCTGAGCCCGGCCTTGTACTCGTCCACGGTCTTGGAGGTGTAGCCGATCCGGTTCAGATTGATGGTGACGACGCCGATCGAGCCGGTCGAATCGCCCGGGCCCCAGATGCTCCCCGGCCGGCGCATCAGCTCGCGCTGATCGAGGTTCAGACGGCAGCACATGGCCCGGATGTCGCCGGGGTTCATGTTCGTGCCGATGTAGTTCTGGAAATAGGGGATGCCGTACTTGGCCGTGGCCTCGAAGAGGAGGACGGCGTTCGGCGATTCCCAGTCGAAATCTTTGGTCAGGTTGTAGGTCGGGATGGGGAAGGTGAAGACGCGGCCCTGGTTGTCTCCCTCGACCATGAGCTCGAGGAAGGCCCGGTTGATCATATCGACCTCGAGCTGGTAGTCGCCGTAGCAGGTGTCGAGCTCCCGGCCGCCGACCACGGCCGGCTTGGCCTTCATGTCGTCGGGGATGGTCCAGTCGAAGGTCAGGTTGGAGAAGGGCGTCTGCCAGCCCCACCGCGAGGGGACGTTGAGTCCGAAGATGAGCTTCTGGACGTCCTGCTTGACGTGGTCGTAATCGAGCTTGTCGTGGCGGACGAACGGTGCGAGGAACGTGTCGACGCTCGAAAAGGCCTGGGCCCCGGCGAACTCGCCCTGCATCGTCCCGATGTAATTGACCATGTGGAGGGTGGCCGTCTCGAGATGCTTGGCCGGCGCCGAGTGGACCTGGTTGGGGACATGGCCGAACCCTTTGCGGAGGAGGTTCTCCAGCGACCAGCCGGCGCAGTAGCCGACGATGGGATAGGACAGGTCGTGGAGGTGGAAGTCGCCGTCGGTGTGGGCTTTTTTGACCCTCTCCGTGTAGATCTGGTTGAGGGCGAAATTGGACAGCACCTCGCCGGAGACGCGGGCGTTGAGCCCGGAGAAACTCATTACGCCTTCGTTGCTGTTCTCGCGGATCTTCCAGTCCGCGTCGTTGATATAATCCTTGATCAGGCGTTCGAGGTTGAGGCCGGTCTTCTTGGCCTCGCGGATCTCCTTGTGCCGTTCGCGATAGAGGATGTAGGTTTTGGCCACTTCGTGGTAGCCGCGCCGCATGAGGACCCTTTCGACGATATCCTGGATCTGCTCGACCGAGGGGATGGTGTAGCCCCCGAACTTCTCCTCGAGCATGTAGGTGACGATGTCCGAGATCGTCTTGGCGTCCCCGTTCTGGGTGACGCCCTGAGAGGCCATGGCCTTGGCGACGGCGGTCGTGATCTTGTCCTGGGTGAAATCGGTGATCGTCCCGTCCCGTTTCTTGATGCGGGCAATGACTCGCGAATCCATCATCCTCACTCCTTTCCCTTTCGACAGCCAGAACAACCACCAACAGAACAAAAAACCCGCCGGTTACGCCAATATCTTGTGGAAGTTACAGACCGTAAATACAACATCTTGTATTTACGATTAGGAATTTATACCTAATCCCTAGCTCTGTCAAGCCTTTTTTTAAAAAAATGGAATCGCTTTATTTTTATTATTATCAGAGAGATATAGACAAAGAGGCGGGTTCCGGCAAAATCACATATTCTGATCGGATTTGGCCCGTTCAGGCTTTGACCCCGAACTTTTCGAGCTCGGCGGCGAGGTCGGTCCGGGCCGTGAAGAGAATCCCCTCGATCCCGAGCCGGGCCGCGCCCTCGAGATTCTCGCGGAGATCGTCGATGAAAAGCGTGTTCTCCGGGCGGGCCTCGAGGAGCCGGAGCGCTTCCCGATAGACCCGAGGGTCGGGCTTCATGGCCCCGATCCTGAACGAGAGGACATAGGCGTCGAAGATCTGGAGCTCCGGGAAGGCGCGCTCGATGTGGCCGTAGCGGACGGGATCGGTGTTCGAGAGCATCGCCAGCTTATACTTCGGCTTCAGCGCCCTGACGACATCCAGCGCGGAGGCGTTGACCGAGAAGACATCATTATAAGCGTCGTAAAAATCATCGCGGCTCACCCGCGCGTCGAGGGCCTTCACCGCCTTTTCGTAAAATTCATCGGGCGTGATCCGGCCCGTATCGAACAGATCGAGCAGTTCGAGATTGTCGTGAGTCACCGCCCGGATGTCTTCGTGGGACCGGGATGTGTATCCCGTCAAGCGCCGGAAGAATCGCCGGTTGTCGAAATGAAGGAGGACCTGGCCCAGGTCGGAGATGACCGCGTCGATCATGACGCTTTCTTCGCCGCCGCTTCCAGCCTGCCGCCTTCGCGCGCATCCGCCCGCTTGAGGAGCATCGCGAAAACCAACCCGATGACACCCAGGCCGGCGAACATGACCTGGCTCGCCACGTAGCTCCCGGTAGAATCCCTCAACAGCCCGTTGAGAAGGGGGAAAAGCCCGAGGCCGATATTCTGGATGGCCGTCATCAACCCGAAGGCCGTCCCCACCCGTTCAGAACGGACGATGAGCGGGACCGAGGGCCACATGGCGGCCGGGACGAGGACAAAGGCGAACCCAAGAAGGATCATCGGGTAGACGGGGTAGACCCTGGTCAAGCCCATGGCCAGGTGGCAGGGGATCAAGAGGAGAGAGCCGGCGATCATGAAAGTCGCCCGCCGCCCCACGCGGTCCACGAGACGGCCGGCGAACGGGGCCAACAGCATGGAGGCGAAAATGATGATGCTGGTGATGCCGCCGGCGGTGCTGAAGATGTGGAGGAGATTGTTGAATACCTGGGCCAGAAAGCTCCCGCCCGCCTTCGCGGTCAGGGCGATGCCCCATTTGGTCGCGAAAAAGTCGGTCGACAGGCTCTGGAAGGGGAAGATGGCCGCGTAAAACGTGAAACAGAGGAACGTGACGTACCAGAATGAGGGCTTATAGACCTTTTCCTGCAATAAAGGATCGCTGCCATATTGATTCGGGCCTTGCGTTCCTTTTTCAAAAAGAAGACTGAATAAGAAATATAGGTTATAGAATGGAATAAACATGAGCAGCCAATTCGCGCCCGTTTTTCCCAAATCATGAAGCCTTCGAATAATTAAAAACGCGGAAACGACAATCTCGAACAACAAAAATAGTAAATAAGAAAAGATCGCGATTTGCTGGGAACTACCAGAAGGATTGCTAATTAAACCAATTAATGTATACAGGGAAAAACGCAAGACTAGGAAAGCGGAACCTGCAAAAATCCAATATAAAAAGAACCGTAATCTATTAAGCCTTCCAAAAAAGAACCCTCTAAATCTGAGCTTTTCACCGACATTTTCATCCTTTAAATCGATTATCCGCTCCGCCCGGCGGTCCATGAAGATATAGACCAGGTTGCCGAGGAGGGAGATCAGGCAGGCGGCCGCGGCGACAAAAAGCGCCGCCCGGTACGTCTTGAAGTAGCTCGTAAACAGCTCGCCCGTATTAAAAGCGAACAGGGACCCCAAGCGGCTGACGGTCAGAGTGAGGCCGAAGGAGAGAGCGAGTTCCTTGTTCTTGAACCAGCGGGCGAGGATCGCGCTCTGGGCGACGACCAGCGGCTCGGAGCCGGCCCCGAAGACGAACCGGCCGAGGAAGATGACGGGGATGCTCTTGGCCTGCCAGACGATGACCGCGCCGACGAAGACCAGGACGGAGAACAGCAGGCTCGCTTTGCGCGTGCCCAGCTTGTCGATCAGGATCCCGCCGAACAGAACGACGAGAATGGCGGCGATGCTGTACATCGTGTTCATGGTCCCGACGGTGGCCCGGGCCGCCTTGAGCTCAACGATCAGGGATGGGGCGATCGCCCCGATGATGTCATAAGCGAAATAGCTGCCGAAGGACAGCAGGGCGACGAAGATGAGGATGCTGAAGCGGTACAGCGTCCGTGACGGGTGGAAGGCGCCGGGGGCCGCTGGGATGGTCTCGGCCATGAGGAGAGGCTCTTACTTTTTCACGCCGGTGACCGGGACGGAAATGTTCAGCTCCACGACCGAGACCAGGCCTTCGAGCTTGTCGGCGGCGAGCTTGAGATCGAATTTGATCGGCCGCTCGGCGCCGTCCGGCGGCGTCGGCGTTTTCGCCTCGAACTTCAGGGTCTGGCCGTCGAACTCGATGCCGGTCAGCGGGGCGTCCTTGAACATGCCGTTCTGCTCGCTGAGGGTCCCTTCGAGCTTCCCGGCCGTCACCTTGAGGACGAGCGGCAGGTAATAGAATTCCTGGCCGGCGTTGACCTCCAGGGACCAGTTGCCGACGATCTTGTTGTAATCGACTTTCGCCTGGGGGGGAGTCTGACCGGGCGCGGCGAAAGCGACGGCGGTCAGCAGGATCATCAAGAGGGCGAGCTTCATGGCGGTTTTCAATGGACGGCCTCCTTCCTCGATCAGCGGTCCGTTTCCCGAACCATAGAGGCTGATTTTACCATGCCCGGCGGCGAAGTTGTCAATTAATTTTGGGTACACATACCGGCCGGGGATAAGCCTTCGACATAAGCACGACAAGATGTTGGCGGGGAAAAGCCGAGCTCTCGCTTCGCACCTCGGCCGGTATGTGTCCCCGATTGAATTAGCCGGCCGGAACGATTAGAATCCGGAGAGATGAATAGAGCCATGAGATTCACCGCGGCGGGATTGGAACCGTATGATCGGCAGATCCGCCAGGCCGTGTCCGGCATGGAGCTTGGGGCGGTCATCTCCCGGATATGGAGGAAGGACGCCACGGTCTGGAAGGAAAAGGACGTGGAGATCTCCGACCGGCTCGGCTGGCTGGAGGCGCCCGAAAAAGCGGCCGGGATGCTCCCGGGGATCGATTCGTTCGTCCAAGAAGTCCGTGAGGCCGGGTATGAACATGCCCTGCTCCTGGGCATGGGAGGCTCGAGCCTGGCGCCGGAGGTGTTCAGCCGCGTCTTCGGGACACAAAAAGGATATCTGACGCTCGACGTCCTGGACAGCACCGACCCGGAAGCCGCGCTCAGCTGCGCCGAGGGGCTCCCCTGCGAAAAAACGATCTTCATCGCCTCATCTAAGTCGGGGACGACGCTCGAAACGACATCGTTTCTGAATTTTTTCTATACGCGGGCCCGCGAAAGCCTAGGCCGGGAGCAGGCCGGCGCCCATTTCGCGGCCATCACCGATCCCGGCACGCCGCTCGAACGGACGGCCCTGGACCTGGGATTCCGGCGCGTTTTTCATGGGGACCCGAACGTCGGCGGCCGCTTTTCCGTCCTGTCCGCTTTCGGGCTCCTTCCGGCCGCGCTCCTCGGAATGGACATTCCGCGACTTCTGGCCCGCGCCCGGCAGGCGGCCGGGGATTGCCGGACCGCGTCCCCCCGGGAAAATCCCGGGGCTTACCTCGGCCTGCTTCTCGGGGTCATGGCGACGGCCGGCCGGGACAAGGCGGTCTTCCTCCTCTCGCCGGGGATCGAAGGCTTCGGGGCCTGGATCGAACAGCTCTTGGCCGAAAGCACGGGCAAGGAAGGCCGCGGGATCCTGCCTCTCGTCCGGGACGCCGGATTCTCGTTCGAAAGGGATGCCCCGGACCTACTCGTTGTCCATATCGGGATCGCGGGGGACGGGGCTCATGCCGAAAGACTCCGTCAGATCAGCGCTAACCGGACGCCGCTCGTCTCGTGCACCCTCGAGGACGTCCATGACCTCGGTTATCAGTTCTTTCTCTGGGAGATGGCGACGGCCGCGGCCGGGCACATCCTGAAGGTCAATCCGTTCGACCAGCCGAATGTCGCCGCTTCGAAGAAAAAGACGAAGGCCGTTTTGAAGGCTGTTCAAGAGCGCGGCGGTCCGGCCGGGACAAAGCCCGCCGACGAGGACGAGCTTCGCCGCTTCCTAAGCCGGGCGGAGCCGGGGGATTATGTCGTCGTCCAAGCCTTCCTTCCACCCGAACCCGCGCTCCGCGCCTGCCTTCAAGAATTCGCCGCCGCGATCCGGGCCAAGACGGACCTGGCGGTCACCTACGATTTCGGGCCCCGTTTCCTCCACTCGACGGGCCAACTCCATAAAGGCGACCGCGGCAACGGGCTCTTCATCCAGCTCACCGCGGGACACCTCAGGGACGCCGCTGTTCCGGCCGGACCCGGGTCCTCCTCTTCTTCCTATTCGTTCGGCGTCCTCATCGACGCCCAAGCCCTGGGCGACCGCGAAGCCTTACGGGAAAAAGGACGGCGGGTCATCCGCTTTCACTTTCATGAACGAGCGGACGAGGGCATCCGCCGGCTCATCGAATCGCTGTAGGAGGAGAAGATTCGGGAACGGCCTCGCTCCCGACTCGGGTTCTTAACGCCGTTTCCTCCCCGTCCTTCTCGGCGGCTGATACAAATAGTCGACGCGTCGACGGGATCGCCCCCGGCCCCCTGGGGAACCAGTCCCGTCGGTTCCCCCCATCGGCCAAGCCGATGGGACCCCCCTCCGCTATGGGAGCCTTAGGGCCAGCCCTGCCGTCGCGTCCTTTATTCAATCGCCAGTCGCAAAAAAAACGGGAATGCAGCGGCGAGATTCCTCAATGGTCGCTTCTGCCGTTCCCGAATCTTCTCTTGTTGAAATCCGCAAAATAAGCAAGAGATTTTCTTAAATAATCTGCGAGCGAAGAAGCGGGCGAACGCTCTTTTTTTGGATTAAACCGAAAGACAAGATCGGGGAACGGCTGAAGCGACCATGGAGGGTTCAGCCTTTCCGAGCCGGAAGAGTTCGGCCGGCGAAGCATGTCTGACGTCCCGGCCCACTCCCGTAATTATGAAGCCGGGACGTAGTTCTGAGCCGCCGAGAAGGATGGTGAGGAAACGGCGTTAAGAACCCGAGTCGGGAGCTAAGCTGTTCCCTGATCTCGTCTTATCGCCCCGCGACGAGAAGAGCGTTCGCCCGCTTCGAACGACCTTGCTTTCCAGGCCTCAATATAACCCGGTGAAGACGATGTCCGCGTGGAACAGCTCTTTGTTTTTGGGGCGGAGGTTCTTGACCACGCTGTCCTTGATGTTCAGGTAGAACCAGAAGGAATCGAACAGCCGCAGCTTCTTGATGTAATAGGTCGAGAATTCGGAAATACTGTCGACGATGACCTTGCCGATCTCCTTGCCGTCGTTTCCGAAGATGGAGATGCCGGTGATCTTGCCGTCGGCCCCGGCGATGGGCTTCCCCTCGACTTTGCCCTTCCCCTTGCCTTCCCAGTCCTCGCTCTTGTTGATGTTCGAGATCTTGAGCGCCGCGTACTCGGGGCGGGCTTTCTGAGAGAAGTAATCGGCGGGCACGGCCGTCTCGGCCTTGGTGAAGACGTTCTTGAACTGGGTCTCGCTTTCCTTGATGTCGATGCTCTGGGCGATCAACAGAGAGGGCGTCTCACGGTTGAAGACGGCCTTCACTTTGACCTCTTTGTTCAGAAGGGCCGCGGCGTCGGCGTTGTCGACGGGCCCTTCGGCCACGAAGTCGAATCCCGGATGCTGAGAGATATAAAAATATTTCCCTAGGGCGCTTTTGACGGTTCCGGCGAGCTCGTTCACGCCTTCCTTGATCATCGTCGTCGCTTCCCCGGTTGGGGCGGCGGCTTCCGTCTTTTCGCCCGGTTGGGGCGCTTTTTTGCAGGCGATTCCGCCCGCCAATATCATCATGATCGCCACGACGCAGATGCCGATCGTTCCGGCCGTTTTGCCTTTATGAATCATTGCGCGAACCTCCACCGACAGAGTTTTCTCCTCGGAGAAAAGAGAATATTTTATATCACTGAAAACAGGAAATGTAAAGAAGAAAATGAGCCGGGAAAGACGCTTCTCGCGCCGGACCGCGGACGGTCGATCCTATTTACGGATACGGCCGCCGGAGCCGGAAGATGACGAGCCTCTCGATGAGCTTGAGGACGAGCGTGAGGGAGCGCTGGAGCTTCGGGAGGAAGAACCGCTGCTTCGGGACGGAGCACTATAGGAGCGCGACGGGGTGCTGGAATTGCGGGATGGCGCGCTATAGCTTCGGGAGGGAGGGCTGCCGCTTCGGGAGGGCGCGCTGTAATTCCGCGACGGGGAACTGGAACCGCGCGGGGGAGACGAGGTTATCCTCGAGGGCGCGCTGGAGCTCCGCGAAGGCGCGCTCTGCCTTGCCGGCGAAGACGTGTCGTTCCTGACGATGTTCCGACTTGGACGCTCGACCGGAGCCGTCACTCTCCGTTCACTTTCTTGTTGAAGGGACCTCCTCGGGACTGAAGAAGCCCCTTCGTTGTTGCCGCCCCGCTCCTTGATGATCCGTTCGGGATTGGCGGAGCGGGAGGACGCCGGCGGTTCGATCGTTTTCGGACGGACCTCCCGGATCGCCTTGTCCCCCTGCGACGGCCAGCCGCCGGATTGGCCGTCGTCATTCCTCCGAAGGCCCGACGGGCCATTGTCATCGGTCCGCGACCGGGGCGTCACGGTCTCGTTTTTGGGACGCACCGAGACACTGTCTTTCTCGTTCCGGACCGAGGGGTTGATCCGGGACCGGTCGACCGAATTGACCGAGTCGTTCTCGAACGTCCGACGGGAAGGGAAGCTCCGGATGGTCGCGCCCTCATCGCCTTTTTGGATGGACGACCGCGGGACGACACGGCTCGAATCGTTCCTGATGGTCCGATCGGAAGAGGAATCTCTGAGCCGATCATTGATGACCTTGCGTTCGCTTGCCGCTCCGCCTTCCGGGGACCGTTTGGTGATGGAGGACCGCAGCTCGTCCGTGGACAGCTTCCGGCCGCCGGCGCTGAAGCTCTTCCCGACGCTCCGCAGGCTCTCCCGGGAGAGGACGCCGCGGGCCTTGACCGCGGTCGCGCCGTCGCGGTTGATCGAGGGCCGGAGGTCCGGTTGAGCGGCCTTGAGCGAGATATTGCCGATCTTGCTGATCCGGTTCTGGTCCAGGGCGACGTGTCGCAGCTGGCGGTCCTGCAATTGGTTGCGATGGACCATGGTCAGGGTCCGCGAATTGCCCGGGATGTGGCCATTCGTATAACGATCATAGAACCTGTTGTTGACGAAGACCGCCGGGTAGTTGTAATAGCTCAACGGGCACCACCCGATATAATCTCTGTCCCAGTACCAATGGACCCAGGCCGGGCCCCAGGACCAGCGGCTGTAGGGGATCCAATACCAGCCGAGATCCATGCCCCAGCCCCACCGGCCGTAGTGCGACGTGCACCAGCCCCAGGGCTCATACGAGATCCAGGTCCAGCCGATGATCGGATACCAGGACCAGCGGCCGTCGTAGTAAGGCCGCCAGTCGGAATTGGTGTGCCGCGGCACCCAGACATTGCCGTACGAGCTTTCATAGGCCCAATCGCCGTTGTCGGCCAGTTCGTTTTCGTAGTCCGCGTATTCCGCGGGGAGGTAGGTTTTGGTCGATCGCCGGGCGAAGAGAGCGTCGCGGTCCTCGTTCCAGGCGCTGAAGTCGTCGCGGCGCGTATAAAGCCCTTCAGGCTCCGAGCTGACCCGGCCGTTGGCGGCCGTGATCCGCTCGCCGTTCCGGACGAGGATCGAGCCTTCCTCGCCGGCCGCTTCGGCCGAGCCTCTCCAGACGCTGAACTCGGTCTCCCGGTTGTCGCGGACATCGATTCGGTACAAACCCTCTTCCATAATGTAGAAAGAGGCGTCCGGAGTATGGATCTCGAAATTCTTCTCTCGGGTCAGGCTGTTCACCCTGACGAAAATACTTCCGGTAAGGAGATGGAGCTTGGTCGGATCGCCGTCGCCGCGAGGAAGCCCCGTGACGTCCACCTGGGTGAACCCGTCCAGGCGAACATAATTGCGCCGGCCGAGCTGGATCTCGACGCGGCCGTCCTTCGTCCCGATCTTGTCGCCTTCGACGATGACGAGGTTCAACTCGCCCTGCTCGTAGCCCAGGTCCTGCCCGCGCTGGACATAGACATCTCCTTTGACGTAGCTCAGGCGGGTGTAGCTCCCGCTGTAATAGCCGTCGGAGCTCTGGGCCGAGGCGATCAAGGGGACGATCGCCACCAAGACCGTCGCGATCAAGGTTGTTTTTCTCATCGCCTTTCTCCTTACACCTCATTATTAAGCAAGAGACGTGCCAAAAAACTTCCCCTGATGATCAGGGGAAAAAGGGCTTTCAACCGGCGGGCCTGTCCTCACCGGAGGACAAGTGACGGGAATTCTAATCCAGGTCGCTGCAGCCGATTCCGGATCTTCTCCTCCTCCTCTTCGAGCCCAAACAGAATGGAAGAGAGGCAAAAAAAATCCCCCGCTCTCAAGGAGGGTGAGGAAGAGAAGCGGGGGAAGGAGCAGAGTTAAATTATCGCTCGCATTTTATTCTTGCCACCGAAACCAGCGTCCAAGACCGCGGCGATGAAGCCATCCTCTCAGCAAAGTGCGGATCTGCATCGCCCGACCGCGCATACCCTGAGGACCCATGAAGGCCATGCCGCCCCCCATGCCCATGCCGCGACCCATGCCGGGCCGCATCATCCGGCCTTGACCCATCCGGCCCATGCCTTGACCCATCCGGCCCATGCCCTGGCCCATGCCTTGCCCCATACCGGGGCCCATTCTTTGGCCCATCCCCTGGCGCATGCCCTGCATTCCAGGTTCCATGCCGCGGCCGCCCATCATGCCGCGCCCGTCCATCATCCGACCCGGCGCGTTCTTCAGCTTTTCGAGCTGCTGGGGGGTGAGGACTTTTTCCAACGGATTCCGATTCGCCAGCACCTTCTTTGTCCGGTCGGCGCCCAGCTTGGCGATCTGATCCACGAGCCCGTTGATCTTGTTCTGGTCGGCTTTCTGGTCCTTTAAAAGGGGCATCAGCTCGCCGCGAAGCTTCTGCATCTGGTCTTGAAACGCTTTCTGCTCTTCCTGGCGCGCTTTCTGCATGTCCTTGAGCTTAGCTTCCTGTTCGGTCGTCAGCTGCAGGAAGTCTTTCAGATTGGCCTGGGGCCCCTGTTGAGCTGGAGCGGGCTTGGCCGGTTTTTCCGGCTTGGCCGGGGGCTGCTGGGCGAAAGTTCCAGCGCTCAAGAAAAGGAATCCCAGGATCGTCAAAGCCGCTAAATACTTTTTCATCTTATAACCTCCAAAATTTCGTTCGGCATAGGTTTAGACAAACGCGGAACCGAATCCTTGGAAAAAATTCAAAAAAAGCCGGCAACCCAAAATTGCCGATAGTGCCTGTCATCGCAAGGAGCAAAGCGACGTAGTGATCTCCAAAAAAGGCAACTAATCAGGTAGACAGTATTCAGGAGTCAGAATTCAGAATGGCCTGCGAATAGGCCTCCAAAAGTCCTCAAATCTCGTCGCCGGCATTCTCATTCTGTCTCCTGAATTCTGACTTCTGGCTACCTGAATAGTCACGCTTTTATTTTATCTCCCAGGCTTGGAGTCCGGCCGGGGACAGCGCTACCGGGATGACCCGGACACCTCCGCTCATTCCGTTGATCTCCCGGACCATCCGGCGGCGGAGCGTGTCGTCTTCCCCGCCCAGAATGGTCATCGAACCGCCCTCGCCCCCGGCTCCGTTGACCTTCCAGCCGGAAGCCTTGAAGCGCCGGGCGATATCCGCCACCGCGTCCGCCTTTTTGGAAATCAATCCGGCGGAGAGCGCCCGCTGGCATTCGTGGTTTTCGATCATGGACCTGCCGTAGCCTTCGAGCTCGCCGGCGGCCAGAAGATCCCGGGCCTGCTGGGCGATCTCCGTCAGCTTCCGGATATGGCGGAGCTGCGGACCGCCCGCCTCCAGTCCGGCGATGACCCGGTCGTGCATGGCCGAGGAGACGTGCGGCTTTCCCAAATAGACCAGGCACAGCCTCCGGTCGAGCTCATTCCAGGTCCATTCATCCGGCCGGACCGCCCGCACCCGGGAGGCCGGATAGCTGGGCATGCGGATGAAGGAGATCCCGCCGTGAGCCGCGGCGATCTGGTCCTGGATGCCGCTTTGCTGTCCCAGCCTGTCCGACTCGACCTCGTGGGCGAGCCGGGCGATCTCGGCCCATGAACAGGTCTTCGGTCCGAGGAGGTTGAGCGCGCCGAGCAGCGCGACGCAGACGGCGGCCGAGGTGCCCGTCGAGATGCCGGCCGGCACCGGCGAATAAAGACTGATCTCGAGGAACAGGTCTTTCGGACCAGGCAGGCCGGCGACGGCGAACTGGAGGAGCGGGTGCCGGTCCCTGGCCGGCTTCTCGGGGTCCATGGCGAACGTTTCGCCGTAGTTCTCGGCATGGACGACGACCCGGCGTTCCTCGCCCCGCTTGTTGGCGAAGGCCTTGATCTCGACTTCGACGGCCGGGCTGACGGCCAGGTTCAAGACCTTGCCTTCCCCGGCGAACCAGGTGTCCGTCCATCCGCCGATATCGTTGATGCGGAGGGGCGCCCGGGCGTGGATGAGTCTGAGCGGAGAGGTCATGTCGGCCTGCGGTGGCGGATCTGGTCCAGGCTCACCGCGGCGACGATGATGACGCCGATGATGATCTCCTGGATATAGTTCGGCCAGCCCATCATCGTGCAGCCGTTCCGGAGAAAGGCCATGATGAACACGCCGATCATGGAGCCGAGGATGCTGCCTTCGCCGCCGCTCAGGCTGCCCCCGCCGATGACGACCGCGGCGATGATGTCCAGCTCGAGGCCGACCGCGACCGTCGGGTCGCCCACCGTCAAACGCGAGAATTCCATGACGCCGCTCAGCCCGCAGAACAGGCCGGCGATCGTGTAGACGATGATCTTGGCCCGGTTCGTCCGGACGCCGCACAGGCGAGCCGCGGCTTCGTTCGAGCCGATGGCGAAGACATGGCGGCCGAAGACCGTGTAGCGGAGCAGGACCGCCATGGCCACGGCGAACACGATCATCAGCCAGACGCCCGGCGCGAGCATCAGCCAGGACGGGCGCGGCGACTTGGCCATGAGCTCGTTGACCCAGGTCAGGGGAGCGTCGATCTTCTGGTTGTTGGCGATCCACTTGGCCACGCCCCGGGCGATCCCCATCATGCCCATGGTGATGATGAAGGGCACGAGCCGGAGGCGGGTGATGAGGGCGCCGTTGATGAACCCGACCACTCCTCCGGTCAGGACCCCCAGCCCCACGGCGATGAGGGGCGGGAGGCCGGCGTTGACGGCGTAGGCCGTGATGACGCTCGACAGGGCGATATTGGACGCGGCCGAGAGGTCGATGCCGCCGCCGATGATGACGAGGGTCATGCCCAGCGCGCCGAGGGCCACGATCACGGACTGGGTCGCGACGCTCTTGAGATTGGCCAGGCGCAGGAAGCGCGACTGGACGTCGGGCATCGACGAGAAAATGGCCAGGACCAGGATCAGGCCCAGGAAAGGGGCCAGGAGATTGATCAGCGTCTGCAGCCGAACCTTCCGTCGCATGATCTTCATGCCTTCCCTGTCATCGCGGCCGCCATCAGGCTTTCATCGCGCCAGCCGGCCGCCGGGCGGACATCGACGACCTGGCCCCGGAAAAAGACGGCGATCCGGTCGCACACGCCGAGGAGCTCCGGAAAATAGGAGCTGACGAACAGGATGCCCTTGCCCCGCGCCGCGAGCCGGCTCATCCAATCGTAGATCTGAGCCTTGCTCAGGACGTCGATGCCCCGGGTCGGCTCGTCCAGGAGGAGGACGTCGGCGTCCTGGTGGAGAAGGCGGGCCAAGGCGGCTTTTTGCTGATTGCCGCCGGAGAGGCTGGCGACCGCCTGGCCGGAGCCCTGGGCCTTGATCTTCAGCTCGTCCATCCATTGGAGGGCGGCCCGGGAGCGTTTTTTAAGGCTTAGAAAGCCGTATTTTTTATATGGCCCGAAGCGGCTGAGGGTGATGTTGTCGGTGAGCGAGCGCGACAGGGCTAATCCTTCGCCCTGGCGGTCTTCGCTCAGCAGCCCGAGGCCCAGGCGGATCATTTGCCAGGGCTTCAGCTTGAGAGCTTTGACCCCGGCGATCTCGACCTGGCCGCTTTGCCGGGCGTCCAAGCCGAAGACCGCGCGCAGGGTTTCGGTCCGGCCCGCTCCGATCAGCCCGGCCAGGCCGAGGATCTCGCCGCGATGGAGCTCGAGGCTGACGGCCCCGGGCATGCGAACGCCTTTGAGACCGTTCAAGGACAGGGCGACCTCGCCCGGCCTGTGATCGACGCGGGGAAAGAGGTCGGAGATCTTCCGGCCGACCATGAGCTGAATGATCGCCTCCAGGCTCGCCTCCGCCATTCGCCCGGCCCCGACATTCTTCCCGTCGCGGAGGACGGTATAGGCATCGGCGACCTCCCGGACCTCCTCCAGAAAATGGCTGATGTAAATGATGCTCACCCCTTCGGCCTTGAGCTTGCGGATGACCTGGAACAGCCGCTCCGTGTCCTCCCGGGTCAGGCTGCTCGTGGGCTCATCCATGACCAGGATCCGGGCCCTGTCCATGATGGCCCGGGAGATCTCGACGATCTGCCGGGCGCCGACGCTCAACTGCCGGACGGGGGCATCGAGAACGATCTCCGGATGATGGAGAAATTCGAGCGTTTCCTTGATCTTTGTCCGGACGTCCCGGCGCTTCAGGAATCCGCCCGAGTGGACCTCGGTCCCGAGCATGATGTTCTCTTCGACCGTAAGATGAGGGGCCAGGTTCAGTTCCTGGTAGATCATCGACACGCCGCTCCGGCGGCCGTGAAGGGGATCGGCCGGATGATAGGGCCGGCCGGCCAACCGCATCCCGCCCCGGTCGGGCCGGAGCGCGCCGCTGAGGATCTTGACCAGCGTGCTCTTGCCGGCACCGTTCTCGCCGAGAAGGGCGTGGACATCGCCCTTCTGCAGGACGAGATCCACCTCCTCGAGGGCCGCAGTCGCCCCGAAACGCTTGGTGATGCCCCTCATCTCGAGAGCAGGGGCTGCGGCAGTGGCGGATGTCATCGATCGAGGATGGATAGGTCGGGGGACAGAAGCGCCTTGATCTCCGGCGCGTCCATGGTCTCTTTGGTCACCAGCGTCACACCCGTGTCCACCCGATCGGGGATCGTCTGGCCGCGGAGATATTGGACCATCCGGGTGACGCCCAGGTATCCCATTTTGACCGGATTTTGGAGGATCAGTCCATGGAGATGGCCGTCCCGAAGGGCCTGAACGAGCTTCGGCGAGCTGTCGAAGCCGACGAATTTGACCTTCCCCGCGAGGCGGGATTCCTGCAGCGCGCGCAGCATGCCGAAGGTGCTCGATTCATTGGGGCAAAAAACTCCTTCGACATCGGGAAATCGGCCAAGGAGGTTCTCGCCGAGCTGGTAGGCCGATTCGGTGGTCGCGCCGGCGAACTGATCCTTGACTAAGAGCCGCAGTCCCGGGAAGTCCTTGGTCACGGTCTCCAGGAACCCTCGTTCTCGTTCGGCGGTCGAAGCCGAGCCCTCGAGATAGCGGATCATGAAGATCGGGCCTTTCCCTCGGAGGAGTTCGCCCATGCGCCGCGCCGCGAGCACGCCGCCCTGGTAGTTGTCGGTGGCCACGAAACTGATGTAGTCCCGGCCCTGGAGCCCGGAGTCGATGATGATGACCGGGATCTTGTCCCGGACGGCCTCCTGGACGGGGCGGATGAGGGCTCGGTCGTCGAGGGGGGCGAGGACGATACCGTCCACGCCGCGGCTGATGACGTCCTCGACGACCGTGATCTGCTGGGCGCGGTCGTCCTCCTTCTGGGGGCCCTTCCAAAGGATCTCGACGTCCAGCTCTTTCGCCGCTTGGGCCGCGCCGGCGTGGATCGACTTCCAGAATTCGTGGGTCATGCCTTTGGGGATCACCGCGATCTTGAGGGACTTGGCCTCGCCGGCGGCCGGCGCCGAACCCTTGCCGTCGCAGCCGGTTAAGACGAGCCCCGCGATGAGCAGCGCGAGGAAGGAAATGCGGATACGAGGGATCATGGCCCGAGTATACCTGGAAGAAAAAGCCGAGTCAAAGATATCGGAAGGGAAAACGGGATCGGGCCTTCGCAAAGGCCCGACCCCCGGGACGGGCGAGCTTATTTTTTCTTGAGAATGGGCATGCCGGTCTTTTCAGTCTCTTTCACCATATAGCCGTCGGGGACCGCGTTGAGAGCCTCCGGACGGACATCGCGAGCGAAGAAGAAGATCTTCTGCTTCCGGCCGCCCTTGAGCGTCACGTCTTTGCCATGCAGGTAATACTTCACGCCCTTCTTGTTCGTGAATTCAAACGCCATGGGATTATACCTCCAATTTAAAAATTACGTTCGTCCTTGACCGCAAGACTCCATCATGTTCCGATTTTCGAGGATGCATGATCGTGTCTTGCCTTAGTCATATAAAAATTCCCCGACAAAGTCAAGAAAGAGTTTGCTGATTTTTTTGAAAAATATTTTAAAATTTTTCTTGCTTTTTGCTTTTTTGGAATTATAATAAGAATGGCTTTCTTGCGCGGGCTGGAGAAAGCCCCCACCTTTTTGGTTCCCATCATCAACCCCCCTTTTGCTGACAACAGCCCGCATTCACCCCCCCCGGGAAGGGGTCGTTTCATCCCCACAAAAATCCCCGACGTTCGCGGACGTCAGCTCAAATAGAAAAAGTGGCTCTCTTTCATTTTGGGTGGGTTGAGATAAGAGAAGATCCGGGAACGGCATCGCTCCCTCGATGCGGACGAACGCTCTACTGGTCGCGGGTCCTGTTGACAAGATCGGGATACGGCTTCGCTCCCAACTCGGGTTTTCACGCCGTTTCCTCACCATCCTTCTCGGCG
>Ga0315297_10000115_pt1 | contig 40652 bp, 44 predicted proteins | sample YL17G15_0_MG_FD_203628 | JGI IMG/M metagenome (GOLD analysis project Ga0315297, IMG submission 203628) | Sediment microbial communities from Yellowstone Lake, YNP, Wyoming, USA - YL17G15_0 | ecosystem: Environmental > Aquatic > Freshwater > Lake > Sediment | place: USA: Wyoming | collected...
GAGGAGACAGCGACCCCGAGGCCGCGCATCGAACCTTCGACGGGTTTCAGGACAGAAGCATCGCCGTGGGTTGAATGTCCAGGGATCCCGTGAAGAGGCTTCAGGACGGTGGAACCGCGGACCTCGTGGTCATACTGCCGGATCACCCAGTCCTTGCTGCAGTTGTTAAGGGATGAGAGGATCGAGAGAACCGTGTCGTCGTATCTCTCAACGACCTCCGGATAGTTCTCGAGCGCGGACGATGCAGACGTCTCCACCTCGCAAGGACGGCAATAGACAGGCCCGGCGGTCAGGAAATCCAGATCCATCTGGAAGACCTGGGTTCCGTTGAAGAAGAGCGTGACGGTCTTGTTCTTCACGGTCTTACCTATCGGAGTTGCAGGCACGTCGTAAAGAGAGAAGATGTCGAGGACTTCCTGGAGATGCTCGTCCTTCACCGAGAGCATCATGCGCTCCTGGGATTCCGAGACCCACATCTCCCATGGGGCCAGCCCTCCTTCCTTCAGCGGCACCTTGTCGAGCGCGACCTCGGCTCCGCAGTTGCCGGAGAGAGAAATCTCCCCGACGACGCAGCTCAGGCCGCCTCCACCGAGATCCTTCATGCCACTGATCAGCCCCGCCTTGTTGGCATCCAGGACCGCATGGATTAGGGGTTCCTTCATGATCGGATCTCCGAGCTGGACGGCACCCCTTGACTCCTCGTCGCTCCTCTCGGTAAGGACGGCCGATGCGAATGTGACTCCGTGGATGCCATCCCTGCCGGTGCGGCCTCCGACCAGGACCAGATGCTCCCCCGGGCCTCCGACCGCGTTCTTCTTTAGGTCCTCGATCGGCGCGATGCCGATGCAGCCGACGTTGACCAGGCAGTTGCCGACGTAGCCTTCGTCGAACCAGACGCCTCCGGACACAGTCGGGAGGCCGACGCGGTTCCCATAGTCGCGTATCCCTGCGATTATCCCTGAGAATAGGTATTTCGGATGCTTGATGCCCGGAGGCACTTCGTCCTGCGGGATTGTGAGAGGTCCGAAGAACAGTGGGTCGACCAGCGCAATCGGCTGGCATCCCATGCAGAGCACATCCCGGATGATTCCGCCGATGCCCGTGGCGGCTCCGCCGTACGGCTCGACGGCGCTCGGATGGTTATGGCTCTCGATCCGCAGGGCGTAGGCGTGGTTGTCATCGAACCGCATCACGCCGGCGTCGCCGCGGATGAGGACGTCGGGCGAGTCGATTCCGAGTATGTACTCCTTCAGAAAGACCTTGGAGCTCTTGTAACAGCAGTGCTCGCTCCATGCCTGGCCGAGCGATTGGAGCTCGACGTCCGTCGGCAAGCGGCCCTTCTTGCCGAAGTAATCGCGCACCATGTGCATCTCGTCAAGAGAGAGGCCGATGCCGAGCTCGCTGGAGAGTCCCTTGAGCTCCTCGTCGGTCGCGGACGCGATGTCTATTTCGAACAGGGGGAATGATGCATCGCGCTTCTTGTAGAGCCTGCTGGTCATGCGCTTGTCCTCACTTGATCACGATGGAGTACTTGTGAATGACAGGATTCGCCAGGAGCCTCTTGCACATCTCTTCGACGCGCCTCTTCACATCGAGTTCGGGCCCGTCCAGAGAAATTTCGAAGACCTTGATCGAACGGACATTGAGGACGTCCGAAAATCCGAGGAGCTCGAGCGCCTTCTGCACGTTCCGGCCCTCTGGGTCTGCAATGCCGTCCTTCAGCTCGATCCTAACCTCGGCAACGACCAACCTAACCCCCCTATGCATTTCAGAGAAAGAATTGGAGATATATACTCATTTCTGGAGAAGCAAGCGTTGATGTAAATGATTGGAAGAATCCGTGGAGCGGTTCGGTCATCTTCTCGCAAGCACGAGATAGCCAGTGTGACCCAGCATGTCGAAGCTCGGCCTGACGCCGCCTTCGTGGACTACGAGGTCGCGCTGCATCGTCTCGACCGCACGGACGTCGGAATATCCGTTGTCCCTCAGAGCGTGGACGCCTTTTTCCACCTGATTCACATTCGGCACGAACGCGCAGAATCTGCCGCCGGTCCGCAATGACTGCTTCGCCGTTCCGACGCAATCCCAGGGGTTCGGAATATCAATCAATAGCGCGTCCAAATCCCTCTCCTCAATCTCCTTGCAGATGTCCCCCATCTTCAGCGTCCAGGCTCCGGTGAGGGATGTCATCTCGACATTTCGCTTCGCTATCTCCGCGAAGTCCTCGCGGATCTCGTATGTGGTGACTTGCCCTTCCTCGCCGACGCTGGCGAGCAAGGCGATCGAGAGCGCTCCTGATCCCGCGCCGCCTTCGACGACCCTCGACCCGCACCTGACATCGCAGAGGTGGACCATCATCGCGATGTCCTTGGATGTGAGCATCTGGGCCTTGCGCTCGATCACTGAGATGACATCGTCCACCGTGGCTGGTCTGACAGAAAGCTTCTTCCCGCCGATCACCAGCTCCCCTGAACCGAGTGCGTCCCTGATGGTGTCTGCCCTGATGGTGCCGAGGTTCTGTATCGAAACCATCTCATCCCTGAGCCTGGCCAGATATTTCCTGCCCTTCTCGTCCGTGACGAGTATGACTTCTTTGATCAACGAAGGGGCTAAGGCAATGGTCTATTGAAAAAGGTTCGCGAGGGGTTCTGTCAGGGCGCTTGGCGGAGAATGCGTCCGCAGTTCGAACATTTCTCATCGGTGAAGCCCACCGACCAGCCGCACCCTGGACATCTTGGCAGGCTATTTGCCGGGCGAGGGATTTCGACGATCTTCGGTTTTACCGGTGCCGGAGCATTCTCAGGAGATTTTACCCCGGGGTAATGGAGAGCATTGGGGGATTCCACATACGGCAGGGATGCCCCACCCGCGGTCTCCCCGCCCAACGGCTTCTGTTGCACTTTGCTATCGCTGCGGGCGGATTTCCTCTTAAACATCTTCCTGATATCCAATACGACCGGCTCTCCCGAGATGATTTAGTATCGTTATTCTACTTGAAGGTTGTATATTAACAAGAATTTTCAGATTGGGGGGCGGGATTGGAGGCGACCTGCAACACCGAGCATATCGAATAGTCCGCCTCTTATTAATTCATAGAGCAAGATGAAAATGCCAGAAAATGGATTCCAGCAGACGGGGGATAGACGTCGCCCGATGGCTTTCTGATCCATTGAAGACCGGCTTCAAACAAGGGTTAAATAGCCTCATTCTATTCCTAGCGTTCGGCATCATGGGGAGGTATCTGTCCCTGACTGACGAAGGGCCGGAATGCGTTGAGGATTTGCGGCTCGGACCGTTCATGGGCGCAGATCTTTTCATTGAAGTTGATTGAGAGATTCATTCGGAACTAGGTGATTGGATGACAATGAGATTGAAGTCGGACGAGAAGAAGTGTGTCGGATGCCTGCTCTGCACGGTGGCGTGCTCAGCAAAGCATCTGAAGACTTTCAACCCGGAATACAGCGACTGCGCCGTGGAAGACAGGTTCCCGGAACCTGGAGAATACCACGTGCACCACTGCACACAGTGCGACGAGCACCCGTGCACAGGCTCCTGCCCGGAAGAGGCGTTCTTCGAGGACAAGAAGCTTGGGATCTGGCGTATCGACTGGGCGAAGTGCAACGGCTGCGGGAACTGCATCGAGGTCTGCCCGTACGAGGGGTGCTGGCTGAGCCCGAAGGAGAAGTCGCTCAAGTGTGACCTGTGCGATGGAAATCCGGAATGCATCCAGGTCTGCCCCAAAGGGGTTTACGAACTGGTGAAGGAGTGAGGTGAACGAAATGACAATTCCTGGATATACTGGCAAGGTTCTGAGGGTCGATCTGACGGCCGGGAAGGTATCAGTCGAGCCGATCAACTGGGATTGGGCGGAGAAATTCATCGGCGGCAGAGGATTGGCCGCAAGATATGCCTGGGCGGAGATAAAGCCGAAAGCGGATCCGCTCGGACCCGATAACGTGCTGATGATCTGGACCGGCCCGGTGCAGGGGACGATGGTCCCGCTGAACGGACGGTACCTGTTCGCGGCGAAATCGCCGACTGCCGGAGGATTCGTCGACTCATATGTCGGCGGGCACTTCGCACCGGAACTGAAATGGGCTGGCTTCGATGGAGTCATCATCAAGGGGAAGTCGGCAAAGCCGGTCTATTTGTTCATCAAAGACGGCAATGCGGAAATCCGAGACGCCTCGAAGATCTGGGGGAAGAGGGTCGATGAGACCCAGAAAGCGATCAGAGAGGAACTCGCTGACGACAAGGTCAGGGTCGCGGCTATCGGACCGGCTGGAGAGGGGCTCTGCAAGATGGCTTGCATCGGCAGCGATCTCTACAGACAGGCCGGGAGGAGCGGCATCGGCACGGTCATGGGCAGCAAGAACCTGAAGGCCGTCGCCGTCAGGGGAAAGCTGGGGCTCAAAGTCCCGCACATGGACAAGCTCGTCGAGATTTGCAAGGAATCCTTGAAATCGGACGGCATAGACAACGCGGACAATGCCGCGATGATCACCGACGGGACGCCGATACTCATCGACATGAGCAACGACGCCGGCATACTCCCGACCAGGAATTTCCAGGCTGGGACATTCGAGGGGTACAAGGGAGTCAACACAGAGACCCTGAAATCCACGGTGCTGGTCAGAAGGAGGGCCTGCTTCGGCTGCGTGCTAGCGTGCGCGTCATTCACCCGGGTCAGGGAGGGCAGGTTCAAGGGAACGGCCGTCGAGGGACCTGAATACGAGACCCTCGCGCTATGCGGCCCGAACTGCGGAGTAGGTGACTTGAACGCCATAATCAAGTTCAACCTTGAATGCGACATGCTCGGCCTCGACACGATGTCCACTGGAGACACGGTCGCGTTCGCGATGGAGCTCTACGAGAGGGGCATCCTGAAGAAGGATGACGCGAACGGACTGGATCTGAAGTGGGGCAACATCGACGCATACATCCAGATGCCTGAGATCATCGCGAGGAGAAAGGGCAAGCTTGGCCAGCTGCTCGGTGACGGCGTCACTGCGGCGGCTAAGAAGCTCGGCGGTGACGCGTACAAATACGCGGTCGCAGTCAAGAACGTGGAGCTGCCCGCCTACGATCCAAGGGGGACAATGACGATGTCGCTGGCCTACGCGACCTCCGAGAGGGGGGCGGACCATAACAGGTCATGGCCGGCGGCGGTCGAGGCATACGGCACTGTGAACCCCTGGACGACTGAGGGCAAGGCCGCAATGGTCGTGGAGGACCACAGGAGGACGGCCGCGAAGTGGAGCATAATGTTCTGCGATTTCCTGAGCATCGGATACCCGTCGATCGCCAAGCTCTACAACGCTGTGACTGCGAAGAACGTCGACGAAGCCCATCTGAGGCATGTCGGCGAAAGGGTCTGGAACCTCATCAGGGCGTTCAACGTCAGGGAGGGCTTGGATGTGAAGGACGATGTCCAGCCATACAGGATCGCGAACGACGAGTTGCCCGACGGGAAGACGAAGGGGCACAAGGTCCCGCAGAACGAATTCGAGGCGATGAGGGCGGAGTACTACAAGCTGCAGAACTGGGATGCTCGCGGACGCCCGACGAAGGAAGCTCTACACGCCGTCGAACTCGACGACATCGCAAAAGACCTGGATTACCTTAAGAAGTAGAGGCTTTTTCAAACCCCTTCCATCTTCCATTTATTCAAGAAACTTAAATGAGCATGCTTGCCGTTTCCAGCGTGTGACCTGTTTGAACCGCGGATCAATGACCATGGGAATGTCGCTGACAATTCTGCTTGTTCTAGTATTACCGTTCTCCATCAACTCTGCGGCGCAGTCGGATCAGCCCATCGGGAGTGAGTGGATCTACAATTACACGGACGAGACGGTCGGAATCACATTCTCCGGCAAATGGACCTATTCTTGCGAAAGGATCACATCAACCTCGCTGGGAGGAACAGACAGAGAGGTCGTGGAGTACAGGTCGGTGCTCTCGGCGACCGCCTCGATCTCCCCACATATGTCCGGCAATGTCAAGGGGGAGATGTCAGAGATGGGGATCGAATATTATGATCTCGAGACGGACGACCTCGTCGGATACGTGTACAATAATGCTCTGACGCTGGATGCCACGGTAGCCGGGGTCGGATCGCTCTCCATAAGTTCGGCTGAGAGGAACGAGACTTACTATATGCCCCCTGGAGGGACGGGGACCGAGCCTTCAACCATTTATCCAGGCGACACCTGGCAAAAGAGCTACATGAAACATTCGAAGACTCTCGGACACAACGGGGATGAATATTTCTCTGAAGAATCCACCTTCAATGTGACAATCTCTTACGAATTCATTGGATTTGAGACGGTGTCGGTGCCGGCAGGGGATTTCGATTGTGTGAATGTTAGGATGGTGACCTCCGATGGCTTCGAAGAGGAGGCATGGTACTCATACGATATCTTGAACTATGTCAGAGTAACGGACACTACCGGGCAGGCGGAAATCATGACCTATGAACTGGATTCCTACGTACTGGCGCATGAATCAGCGGAACCGGTTGGGACGGTATCGAACTTGTTCCTCACGATGTTCTTCATTTTCATCGCCGCGACGATAATAGCGGTCATCTATGCCAGCATGATTTTCAGAGGAAAGAAGCCGCCGGAATTCGAGACCTTGCAGGCAGAAAGCCCGGAAAAAGACATTTATAGGCCTTGAGCTTTGGAAGCAACGATGCCCGAAGAGGAAAGCAGCGAGACACAAAGGAAGCTCTGGTTCGCACTCTCGATCGTTTTCATAATCGCTGGCGTTGCATTCTATTGGGCATGGGGGATCATGTTCAACACATGGGACCTCTTCAAGACCACCAGCTTGGGAGCCTATGTCCTGACAGTGCTGCTCCTAGGGTTCGGGATCATCGGGGCGCTGCTCACTCGAAAGAAGAAGAAGTGAAGCGGCTCAACGGCCTGGTCATTCACTTGATTTCTGCAGATGCGTTCGGATTGAACGGATTGGTTCTCACCGCGAGGGAGTAGAGATACGGGTAATTGTGCTTCAGATGCAGCATGTAGTCGAGCCATTGGCCGTTCAGCAGCAAATAGGCCCGCCGGATATCTCCTTCAAGATGCTCTCTGTCGGCCTTTGAGATCATTTCCAGATCGCTTCTGCTGATCAGCTCTTCGATCAGGTGGAATGTCGCCCTGAGCAGTTCCGTGAAGCTCTCATGCTCCAGCAGGTTTGGATTGGCAAGAAGCGTTAAGAGGAATTGTCTCTTCTGCGTGATAAAATCGCGGAGAGAAACGAGATCCGCGGAATCACAGGAGATATCAAAATTATTATTGTCCAGCGACTTCTTCACGCTTAGGTACTGGGCATCCGTCCATTCTGAGGTAACGTTGAGGCTCTCTCCGATTTTGGAGCTCCTGTCGAACCTCAGGAAGCGCTTTATGAGTTCCGAGCCCGTTTCGCTGAAGAAGGTCTCGATCACCATGCTCATCTTCTCGAGCCTCGTCTGCCTATCCTTCGATTTGAGCAGACTATCAATGACTATTGTCACCAAGAGCACCTCGATCGGGAGGAAGGCTAGTGCCTCGAAAAATAGGAAGATCTCATCATCTCTGCGGACTGAAAAAATCCCCCACATAATGAGGAACAACACGAAGGAGATGATGACCAGCGAGATTGCCAGCCAGGTTTTCCAGCCTAATCTCATAATCCGAGAGCTCCTTTGATTGAATTAAAGCGATCTGGCGACATAGATAGCCGTATTGCTCTCCTTCCCGCAAACGACGCATTTTGTGAATCGGGCCTCTGGTTCCTTCATATTGCTGCCAAGGATGCTCCTTCCGGTCTTTACCTCGATCTCGCGCCCGCATTCCTCCGCGCCGCACCACCCGAGGCGGATCATCTTCTCCGGCAGGTTGTCCAATGAGTCCGCATCGACTATGTTCTTGTCAAGCTCGGCCTGAGCTCGTACAAGCATTTCTCCAGATATCTTCTCGAGGATGGAGACAACTTCTTTCGCAAGTTGCTCCCTCTTCAGCTGCGTCTTTTCCCCAGTGTCTCTCCTGACGGCAGTGACGACATTGTTGGCGATATCCCTCGGGCCGATCTCCAAGCGCAGCGGGACTCCCTTGATCTCCCATTCGTAGAACTTGTTGCCAGGCCTGATGTCCCTGAGGTCCGCATGCAGCCGAATATTACCGCCCTTCAGCTCTTCCGCGAGCTTCTTCGCTTCTGCGTGGATCTCCTCGACCGAGCCTTTCGCTGGAATCGGCACTATCACGACCTGATAGGGCGCGACGTCCGGCGGCATGACCACGCCCTTGTCGTCCCCATGGACCGCCACGATGGCGCCGATGAGGCGCTCGCTCATCCCGTAGGTCGTCTGGTTGACGTACTTATGTTCTCCCTTCTCGTCCTCGAACTTGATCTCGTAAGGTTTTGAGAAATTGTCGCGATACTCGTGTATCGACCCTATCTGGAGGCTCCTCCCCGAGGGGAGCAGTATGTCGATGCCGACCGTGTAGTATGCGCCGGGGAACTTGTCCCATTCCGTACGTTTGAGCAGGAGGTATGGCAGGCAGAGGTTCTTGGACAGCCTCTCCATTATCTCCATGTCCTCTCGGACCTGCGCCTCGGAGTCCTCGAAATTTGCATGGCAGGTGTGCGACTCGAAGAAGTGTATCTCTCTGACCCTGATGAATGCGCGCGTCTGCTTCGTCTCGTACCTGAAAACGTTGACGATCTGGTAGATCTTCAACGGAAGGTCGGCGTGCGACCTGACCCATATCTGGAACATCGGGTACATCGCGGTCTCGGAGGTGGGCCGCAGGAGCAATCTTATATCGAGCGGGTTGAGGCCGGCGTGCGTGACCCAGAACACCTCGGAGTCGAATCCCTTGATATGGTCCTTCTCCTTCGCGAACTCGTTCTCTGGGATGAGCAGGGGGAAGCAGACCTCGCCGTGGCCCGTTTCGTCAAAGTATCTCCGGATGTGGCCGTCGATCAGCTGCTGGACCTTCCAGCCGTAGGGTGTCCAGACGTTCATCCCCTTTATCGGATATCTCTTGTCGGTGAGCCCGGCTAGCTCGACGATCTCGTTGTACCAGTCGCTGAGATTCTCCATTTTCTTCATGACATTCCACCGCAAACCTGAGCACGGATATCTAAGTTGTGGTCTTTCACGCAATCTCCCTGGCTATCGCAGGCGCCACCGAGAAGACCGTCGTCTGATTCTCGATGGTATCGGATGAAATGACGTTGTCGCAGCACATGCCGAGCCTGTCGAGGGCGTTGTTCGCGAACAGACCGTGGGTGCACGCGGCGATGACGCTCGCGGCCCCGAGCTTCTTCAGTTCGTTGGATGCTTTGATTATCGTCCCGCCGGTCGATATGATGTCGTCGACGATCGCGACGCGCTTGCCGGACACATCGATCGACTTCGGCTCCATCCTGACGATGTTGCCGTCGATCCTGTCCTTCACGAGGTAGTCGCACGGCACGCCGACGTCTTTGGAGACTTTCTCAGCGGTCCGGATCCTCCCCTCGTCGGGGGAGACGATGAAGTCGACGCCGATCTCCTTCAGCTTGTTGGCGATCTCCAGATGGCCGGAGACATTCTTCGCGTCGCACGTCTCGAACCATTCGATGGTCGAGTCGGCGTGGATGTCGACGGTCAAGACCATATCGGGGTAGACTTCCAAGGCCCTCACCATCGCGCGGGCGCTGATCGGTTCTCCTGGGTTGAACTGCTTGTCCTGGCGCGAGTATCCGAAATACGGTATTACGAGGGTGAAACGCTTGTATTCGAACTCCTCGATCGCATCGCACAGAAGCAGCGTCTCGATCATCTTCTCGTCCGGATAAGTGTTGCTTACCAGGACGACATCCTGCCCATCCAGCGGGTCCAGGACGCGAACGTATCCCTCTCCGTCGGGGAAGCGCTTGATATCAGTCTTTGCCAGCGTCGCACCGAGTTCATTGGCCAGGGATGCGGAAAGCTTAGGGGACGATGACCCACCTATCACGATCATGATTGACATCACTCCGGATTCAGAGTGGTAATGGGCTTGGAATATTGATGTTTTTCCGCCGGAGCCGGCGATTTAGGTCGTGGCAACAATATTTGCACGAGCCCTAACCATTGATAAATGTTAGCCAGTCATTGAAGCGATTGACCCGTCTTCCCCTCAAACCCTTTTAAAGGGTGTGGGGGTCGAAACGGGCTGAGTGAACGCAGAGGTCGAGGAGTGTCAGGATTTCGGGAGAAGCGAAATGAAGATCGGGGGGATGAAAAACGACAGGAAAAGCATGGGAAAGGAGAGCGGACGAATCAGCGAAAGCCTATGAAAGCTTCGTGGCCTATAGAGAGATGGGGACGGAGAGGAGCCTCAGGAAGGTGCAGACGCAGGGCAACAAGGGGGCAACGAAAGGGCAACAAGTCAAGGGAAACATCAGCCGATGGGCGAAGAGGCACGAGTGGCAAGTGCGCGTCAGGGCGTACGACGAGAGGATCGCCAATGCTCAGGCCGACGACGAGGTCGACGCGGTAGTCAAGGCGAACAGGCGGCACATCACGGAACTGCAGCAGCTGCAGGGCGCCGCGCTGAGGATGCTGAGCCCGGTGATCGCGTACCTCGAGAAGTTCGACCCGGTGAAGAACCTCAACCCGGAGATCCTCGAGAAGGAAGACCTCCCGGAGTGGATGCGGGCGCTGTCCGTGCTGACGCGGGCCATCGACGCCGAGCGCAAGTGCATGGGGCTCGACCAGGGACCGACGGTCGCGGTGGGCGTTCAAGTGAACCTCGCGCAGATACCGAACGAAGGCGTCATGATCGAGGGCGTGATGGTCACCAAGCATGAGCTGATCATCTGCACGAGGCTCTTCCCAAAAGCCATGTCGATGCTGACGGACGCGCAGCAGGAGGAGCTGCATAGGTTCGAGGCGGCGATAGAAGGCCGAGGACGAGTGAGCGCATGAGCGACGAGCGCTTCGAGCTGCAGATCGCGACGGTCCAGGGCAAGTACCCCGGAGAGTCAGGGTCGAACACGCTGACGTTCAACGAGGTGACGGAGGCGCCCAACAAGGTCGAGGACTATCTGCTCGTGAAGCGCGAGAACTATCCGAAAGAGCTGACCGTCAAGCTCTGGAACAGGGACGGCGGCCTCGTCGGCGGGACGTATAGCGCGGCGGCGGGGTCGGGTGACCTCGTCACCGGCCTGCAGGTCGACTTCTATGATTACCCGACACTCACGGGCGCGAAGACTCTGTCGTTCCACGGGAAAATCGCGGAGGTCTCGCAGGAGGACATGGGGCTCATCGAGATCGTGTGCGTCTCGGAGCTGCGCAACCTTCAGGAACTCTATCGAGAGACCTTTTATGCCGATGTCTACCGCGAAGAGTATCAGGTCCAGCAGCGCGAGGTAGCATGGCCGCTCTCGCTCGATGGCGACGCGGACTGGGTCGCGCCGCCGCTGATGGCGGAGGCGGTGCTCAAGAAGGAGCAGGCCGTCTTCGCGGAGGAAATCATGTGTAATGGGTATCACAACATCACGACGTCGCTGACGTACATCGCGCAGCCGTTCCCGAGCAGGTCGAACTGGGTCGACATGGTCTATCTGAGGTTGAAAGGAGGAGCGTCCAACACGGCGAAGATTATGGTCATATTGATGAAGCAGGATACTTCGGGCTTCCCCGATGGGACGAGTATCGCCTATCAAGAGTTCGGACCGTACAGCGATGGCGCAGATCACGACGTCTACTTCACGCCGGACCTCGACACGATCGGGCACCCGCTCGTCTGGGCGGACAAGTTCAACACGGACCGCGGATACGCGATCGTGGTCGTGGCGTCCGGAGACACGTCGACGGTAGACATCTACATCGGGACGGTCACGACGGTCACGGGTCCGCCCAAGAAGACGGCATGGACGCCGCATGCTCAAAGTTACTCGGGGACTTGGTCCGAGGAGAAGTACTCGTTCGCCCCGTTCGTCGTCTACTACAGCGACTGGACCGAGATGGACCTCGACGAGGCGTACGATGCCCCGGTCGGCAACATTGGTTTCGCCGGGATCGGGATGCGCGACAGGACGCCAGACGGGGAGTCATCGGTGCATATCAAGAGAGGTTGCGCGACCTACTTCTACGGCACGGTCGACGTCGATACCGTGATGGACAACTTGATCAGCTTCGGATGCGCGACCCGGTCGGTCGACACGGCGGGCGGCGGCGCGGTCGGCATCTACCGAACCTCGGGAAAGTCGATGCTCGAGTGCGTCAACCAGCTCTGCGACAGGTTCAGCGTGGGCAGCGCGAGGGACCAGGCGACGGTCTTCGACTGCTGGAACGCCTCGACGCATATCGCAAGCATCTACGTTCGCGACAAGTACAACACGACGGACGACGCAGCGGTCGTCGCCTTCTCTGACACGGGCGCGGACGGCCCGAAGAGAATAGTCGAGTGCGCCCTCAAGAAGTCGTCGGGGCTCAGAATCAACACGGTCGAGGTCGTCGGCGAGAGCGGGAAGAAGCCGGTCTTCGCGTCGTCGGTCGACTGGGCGAGCAGGGCGCTGATCGGCCCGGTGGTCCACAAGGTGACGGACAAGAACCTCGCGACGTTCTCGGAGTGCTTCAACGAGGCGAAGAGAATCATGGACGCGATCAACCGTACGGACTGGGAGGGCGAGATAACGGTCGCTGGATGCTGGTCCGACCTGATGGACCACATCGCGGGAGCGAGCGGGACGATCCGGGGCGGCAAGATAATCGAGCTGACGGTCTCGACGCTGCACGTCTCGGCTGCGAAGTTCAAGGTGCGATCGGTGACGACGGTGCCGGGAAAGTCGATCATCGCGGTGACGAACTACGACTTCACGAAGGAGCAGACGCTCGAGCTGAGGAAGGGGCGGAAGCTCATGTTTGAGAACTTTACCGCGAATCTTGACGCGATCAAGGAAGTCTTTGTGCCTGTCAGGAACGCGGCCGCAGTGACGACGGCGACGCTCTACATGGAGTTGCAGACGGCAGGAGGGGTCGCTCTCTCAGGGCAGACGAGGATCCTCTGCACGAAGAGCGCTGACGACATCTACAACATCTACCATGCGACCTTCGAGCCGATGAACGCTTGGACGGTCAGCGGGACGAAGTGCGCGAGGATCGCGCTATACACAGCGGCATCGGGCGGATCCCGGACGACATACGTAGATCTGACGGCGGCCGAACAGTTCTACAAGCTGAAGGTCAGCCGCGCGTCGATCGACATGTTCTGCGATCAGACCTGAAGGGCTTTCAGAATCACAATATTGGAAAGCATTATGGCCTTTCATTGTGGTCATAGTTCGTAGGAGATGGCATGCCAGTACCTGACGTCCTCGTCTCAGCCGTTATGCTTCAATCGAATGAACGCCCCATTAGAGCGTGGCGAGCGGGATTCATCCCTTTGGATGCCGGCGGGGCGATATTGTCGGCATTCGCGGGGGATAGGAGAGCGGAGCAAGCGAGTTCAGGGTATCTGGTAGCGACCAATCGTAGAATCGTATTTCTCGAAATGAAAGGACTTGTTTCAAAGAATTATAATGTGAGAGTATCGATCGAATTCCCTCAGATCAAGGGCTCGGGTCTCTATGGGGGGATGTTGAAGACCTTAATGATCAGCGTTGATTGTCAGGGTAGGATTGAGCGATTCAGATTCGGCGGTTTTCGTTCTATTGACCCAGCGACTCTGAAACCGTTGAAGCTGATCAAGGTCGAAGACGTGATGCCGATCCTTAATAAAATTGTCAAGAACGGGTTGATTGAAATCGAGAGCGAGAAAAGGAAGGAAAGAGTCCAGTATGTTCTTGATTTCTCATTCTTGAAGGCCAAAATGGAGCAGGGGGGAGTCGTCCTTCAGACTATTAAATGCCCAAGCTGTAGCGCGGGTGTCACACTCCCAGCAAAGGGAACGGCCTTCAAATGTCAGTACTGCGGAAGCATGATTCACGCGGAAGATATCTTTGAGAAAATGAAGGGCCTCATCGGTGGCTTGGAATCTGTCACCCCACCACCACCTTTCGATTGATTTCGCGCTCTAAGTCTTTTCGCGGTAATCTCCCAGATGAACAGGGAGAGTATCAATCCCGGAAATATCGTCCGCACTTCGGGCAGAAGCCATCACTCCTCAAGGGCGCTCCGTCCAACGAGCAGAAAGAATGCCGCATCACCGGCGCGGGCTTCGGGATCTTCCTTGCGCCACCTTGATGAGGGCTTTCAGTGACTGCGCGAGTCACGGACGTCATTGTTGAGGGCGGACTCATCGCTGGCGGTAGCGGCGCGAGAGAACGGTTGAACTGTGCGATTCTTTGAGACCGTCTGGCATAAAGGTATCCTCCAATCATTGCGGAGGCGACGAAGATCCCAATGACGAGCAACGCTGTAGGAAACGAATCGACCGCAAGAACGGTTGTCGATGCGATCGGTGTCCCTGAGACGGCGGAGAGTTCTGTCATGCCCAACAACGAGATCTGCACCCCAAGGACCGACGCGGTGATCCCGATTCCGAGCGTATAGGCGAAGACCGTCATGATGTCCACCGAAGGGTTCTCCTCATGGGTCTGGATCTGCATCGACTTCGAACCCCAGCTGGTCCACTTCAGCGACGAAAGCGGGGTGATGACATCCCCCTGACCGGAGTTGCATGATACCGTCTTCGCAGCGATCGCGCCCTGCAGCACAACGCTGACATCCGCGAGGTTCGACGGGATCGCCGCGGTGGCGGGGATGTAGTTCAGGACGTGGATCGGGTAATCGCCTATTGGGGTCTCAGGCAACGGAATCGTGATTGGCACGTCATCAATGTGATAGAATGCGCTGCTAAAATAACTCAGAGGGATGTTGATCGTCAAGGACCCGCTCGCGGCTGAGAGCGAATACGAGATCTCGGCGACGCTTCCCTTCTCAGCCGTCGTTTCTGAGGCATACTCGAGATTCGCAGCGAATCCTCCGGAGATGCCGAGCTGGGATACTGTCACGGTGAAATCGATCATCTGCTCGAGCGCCGTGGCGTTCGATACAGCGCCGGATCCTGCAACCAATCCAGCAAAGAGAACGATCGAGACGCTGATCGCCGATAATCTGCTACCGCCCATGATTTCCTCCGGCCTGAGCATTTCCTCAGCCGCTCAAGATACTTTCGTCGCGATTCATGAATAATAGATTTTATCCGGCTTTGGACCACTGGCTCGTCGCCCGATTACGCGGTCTGTCTATCTATCGGCGATTGCCGAGCGGTCATCGAGCACGACTGGCTATCGCATAAGCCCGTCTCACGACGTCGGCGCGGGTGAGAGTGTCATAGACGCCTCTCCTTGAGCGGGCGCCGGCGCGGACAGCCGATATCTCGATACGACGGCCTTCTGCGCCTTCATGTCGAGGCAGAGGTACCTCTTCGTCATCTCGATCGAGGCGTGCCCCGCAAAGGCACTGACCTGTACGAGTGCGCGATCTGTCTCTCCCGCGTCCTCGAACATCAACGTCAGCCCCGTCCTCCGCAGCTTGTGGTAGGTCAGGTGCACGCCGAGCAGCGTAGAGATCTCCTGCAGCAGCGTCTCGCTCCGCGTCCGGCGGATATTCATCAGCAGATCATCGTCAGCCCCGCCGTGATATTTCAGATAGTGTTCGAGGATCTGTGCGAACTCGTCCTGCAGGATTACGGCGCGGACCTTGTGCTTCGCGCGGAGCTTGATCGTCTTCACTCTAAGCGCATTTCGGCATTCTCCAAAGGTCAGCCTGAGCGTTTCGATTCTACGGGCGCACTGCAGCAGCCCCGCCCCGACAAGGATCCTTTGCTTATCCGAGCACGCCCCCGGCGTCGTGATCAGCTGATAAAGGCGCTCAGCCTCGGCCCTGCTCAGCCACGATACATTGCGCCTCGAGTCGTCGCCCCTAATCGGCATGTAGAGGTCCTTCATGGCGCGACTGTCGGCGAAATAGAGGTATTGGCGCACATGACAGCGAACGCTGCGCCTGTGCGACGCGGAGTGGTCCTGATAGGTCGTCAGGAAGTCCTTGACAATCTCGGGCGTGATCGACCTGGGCGCAACGACCCCGCGCTCCGTGCAATATCGCTTGAATGCCAGCAACGAGCAGCGCACGGCGATAACATACTCATGGGACAGCCCCTTCGCCTCCAACTCGTGCAGAAAGCTTGAAATCGACCTCGACAGCCTCGTGTTCCAGTCCGTCATCTGTGACCGCCTCCGCTACTTGTGCGCCTCGACCTTCGCGGAGCCGACGATCGCCATGCTGGTGAAGTCCGAGTCGATATGGCGCGCGAGTTTGAATCCCGCGACGACTCCGAGCATGTAGTAGCACTCGGGCGACCCGTCCAGCTTCACGCCGCCGATCATGTTCTCGAAGTATCCGGCCACCGCGTCCGCGCTGTAGCCCGTCAACTCAAGTTCTCCCAGCAATCCGTCTTCCGATCCCTTCTCGTTCATCGCTTCGACCTCCTGATCTTCTCCGCTGACGATATCGACTTGTGGGTTCTTAAAAAAATATGGTACTGGATATGGTATATTGATAGTAGGCTATTGATAGTACACTACTATTGATAGCATACTATTGAACCGCCCCGATCGAGTCGGACCAATCAGATGATACCGCTCGATACGAAAGACGCAATACCTGAGGCCGGATTTCGGAGGCCTCTATTTTGAAGGCCTTATCAATTCATTTTGAAGGCTCTCATTTAGAAGGCTCTCAAAATGAAGGTCTTGAAAATAATCCTATTGCCCGAAGATTGCTGGCGGATAGTGCAGCACTCGGATCGTCTCCTCTCTCTATTCTTGAAATTGATTAGAAGGAAGGAAGGAAGGTTAGTCCTTTTAAATCGTCTATTCTACTCTCTTCCCGTTCCAGTGGAAGCATCGGAAGTGGAGGTACGGGGCACTTTGGTGAGCCGTCATATCTCGGCCTTAAGTCGAACCGCGTCGCGAGCCTTCTTGGAATTGATTTTGATCTCGTCAATGAGATCCGTATAAAATCGGAACCATTGAGGAAGGCTAATCGCGGATTCTTTCTGCTCCTTGTCGTGATGATGTATGAACGCTTCAAGGTCAGCTACAGTACCCCAATGACGCCTAAATCTTTTCCCCCGTTTATCCTCGAGTAGCCAGACCATAATAAAAAGTGTGTTCGCCCGGCGCTGAAAATCATCCTTGTTCATTTCTCGGTCTATAAATAAATGACCAGATTGGATAACATCGCTGCACCATTTCTCCGCCTCAGATTGAATAAAGGCATCGAGGCGTGTCGGTTCCTCACTTACACGAATTTGATTATTTCGGTTATTCCAGAGGCAATATCGGCCGCGCTTTCCCCCTTCCTTGTAGATCTGCTTGTCTCGTGTCATGGCGGCCAGTTTCCTATAGAGAGTTGGTCGAGACCATTTGTCATCCTCCATTATCAATTTCTCAAGGTCACTGGCTTTTAAGGCGAGTTTCATTTCTAATGTTTTAAGTATCATATTTTCTATAGTATCTTCTTCTTTCTGGATTGTATCACCTCATACACTTATGATACCAAATGTATCTATAAAGTATATATTAGTTAGTCTCGACCTTAGTCGGTCTCACCGATGCGGTGTGATGGGAATCGGTGAAAGTAATGAGCGCAAGATTGGAAACGAAATTCATTCATATCCGTCTACCAGATCGCCTTTATCAACGAGTCGAGATGGAATCGGAACGGACGGGCGATAGCGTGACATCAGTAATTCGACACGCTCTAATTCGAGCGTATGGCACTGATACTGATAATGCGGGCGGGCGGGAAGATGGCGGGGCACGTAAAACTTAGTTGGTTAGAGCCCGGCGACGTTCGAACACGCTCGACCTTTGGAGTGCCGCAGGGCCACGAGGGCGAACTTTTCATCATTCGCCTCGACGACGGCCGGCTACTCAAGGTGAAATCCGACTATATTGTGAAAATCGAGGACTGCGAGGCGGGCTATCATGGGTAGGCGGCCGCTTCCCGTCCAATCACGCGCGTCGGTGTCGAAGCACGCCTATCTGACGCAGCTACAGGCCGCATGGCTCGCCGAACGCGATATGGAATTCTCCCCATGGGTCCGATCGGTCATCGACCGCGAGATGAACGCCGACGAGGGATACGTGAAGAAGATCATGGCGCAGAAGATCGCGCAGCATGACGCCGAACATCAGGATCTCCTGCGAAAATTCGAAGTCATGACCGGCGGCCCTATCCAAGCCTCCGATCTGCAGGCCGCGGCCGCCAAGGATGAGGATTCGGAAGAGACGCGATATCGCGCCCTTTGGGCCTTCTTCGTGGCAAAGCGACCCGATATCTGCAAGACGATCATGGGCACCGCATACGGCAAGGAGATCGTCGGCGAGAAGATACTTTTAGAGCTGATCGATGTCCAGAGAGACAATTTTCATATCGTCGATTCTCCGAAGCGCGTGCTGGACGAGCTGCGACAACTGGACTACTCGCCCGGCGAGCAGGCGCCTGCAAGCGTGCCCGTGGAGGCCCCGGATCCCGAGAGGCTGATGAAGCTGAAGAAGGCTCTCTCGGCGCTCAAACCGGAAGATCGCGCGGCTCTTCTGAAGAAGTACGCGGTTGATCGGATTACGGCGATAAGTGAGACTCAAGCGATCAGCATATTCGGGGAGCTTGAGGCGCAGGGAAAGGAATGAGGAGGCGAAGGAAAAATGACAGAGACAGAGACATCGGTGAGCGAGCCGAAGAGGCCCGCTATGAGCGAAAATCCTGATGATTATGTCAGGGTTGGGGGTAAGCTGCACTGCAGGAACTGCGACGAGCAATTCGATCTGTACGAATGCGGCTGCGGAATATTCGGGACTAAGGCGTTCGTCCTAAGGCACCTAAGGGGGCGCTATGCGAAGAACGAGCAGTCGGCGTACAACGCGCACAAGCTCGTGACGCCGGACCCGCTGACTCTGACGGCCGAAGGGCCGGACGCGGTGATCATCCGCGAGATCCTGAAGAGGGCAAAGGTGGGAGATTCGCCGACGCCCAAGGAGGAGCGCGCGGAGGGTTCCGGGCCGTTCTCGCAAGAAGTCGTCTCGGCTCTGCTCGAGGAGCAGCTCGAGAACGCCAATCGACTGGCGGCAGAGCTCAAGGAGAGGGACGAGTCAAGGAAGCAGATGACCAGGCCGAAGGAGATCAGGGTGCCGCAGCACAAGAAGGGGTCAAGGTGACTGGCGCCTACAAGGGCGGATTCTTCGCCCCAGTGACGACGACGCCGCAGGCGCTGGTCGCGTACATCAAAGGCGACCAGCTCATCGTCATAATGGCCTCGCCCGCCGTAGCGCTACCGGAGGCGCTCTGGGCGCTCGAGGGATGGACGTCCAAGATAGTTCAGGAGTTCGGGCGCAAGCTCGTGTTGGGGATGCTCTTGGAGCCGCCCATCGTTGACGAGGTGTATCGGCTGCTCGAGGGGATAGCGAAGGACAACGACCTGCACATGGTGCGGCAGTCGGACTGGCAGGGGTAAAGAGACGGGGAAGACGAGGAGGAGGGGAGCTGATGTCGATCGTGACCGAGGACTACTTCCTGATCGAGGGGACGAACGGCAGCGGGATCACGGAGCTCGAGGCTCGTGATCTGCTATACGCTCTCCGGGCCATCGTCAGGAGAAAGCGTGAGCAGAGGGAAGACCGGGTCCGAGCGCCGATCGAGGCTCGGCGGTTCCTCAACGCGATGCGGGCGGCCGAACTCCGAGCCCTTCCGACTCCTGCAGATAATGGAAGTTCGAGGGATGCCTCACGCACGGCCGGATCCGCTCCTTTGGAAGATTCCTTCCGGGATGCCGGACAAGTCGGAAGCAAGGAGGCTCGGAATGATCATCGAAAATCATCGGAGGTGGCTTGAAGCGCACTAAGGTGCGAGCTGAGCTGGGACTCTATCGGGGCGGTCGTCTCGCTTTCGCTTCCCCTGAGTTGGATCCTTCGTCCTGGCCATGACGCCCGCGCGATCATCGAGAAGAGGTAGTCCATGACTGAAATGCAGGTGAGCAAGTATAATTTCCAGAATGCCCATGCAGTCAGCGGGAGCGAGGACGAGGATAACTCGTTTCTGAATCAGGGGAAGCAAAATGAACCCGACCAAGAACCTCAGATCGGGGAAGACGGGGCTATCGATGTCAGACAGATCGTCATCCATGATGATTTGCCGCTGAGAGTCAGCGAGATCATCAATCGCTTCAAGAAGACGGCCTGCCTCCGGTTGCGCGGCAGCTCTCCCGGGACATATGAACGCGTCTTCAGGCAATTCGCCAATACCATGCGGCTGGAACAGTTCACGCGACGCCAGCTCGCCGGAGCGAGGGGCAAGGAGCTCGTCCTGTCCTATCTGCTCGACGAGAACGAGGTGACGCTGGCATCCCGACGACTGTACAACGCCGCACTGAAATCTGTATGGGAATCGGGCCTGTCACTGCCGTATCCGGTCAACTCGAGGAGGGACCTCGGGGAATTGCCGCCGTGTCAGAGGCGGCAGAGCCCGAGGGATTCCGACCTCGCCCCGCTGGTGAAGGCGATCGAGCACGAGGCGGAGCCTTATCTCAAGGCGCTTGTGCTGATCGTCGTCCAGCTCGGGGTGCGACCTTCTCATGTCCGCCTGTTTCGCTGGAAGCATGTGAGGTACGGGCAGGACGGGAAGCCGGACGCGATCATCACGACCGGACTCGAGCGCGGGAACAAGCACTACGTCGCCATCAAGGCGCGGCTTCCGCCGGACTTCGTGGAGGCGTTGATCGAACTGAGAAAGAGCATCCCGGAAGCGCTGCCCGAGAGCCCGATATTCCCGCAGCGGAGACGAAACGGGACTTACGAGACGGCCCTCGAGATGACGTCGTCGCAGTATCAGGACCAATGGCTGCGCTTCGAGCAGAGGCACCGGCTGAATCATATCGCGCCGGTCTACCTGCGGCATTGGGTCAGCACGATCTGCCGGCGCGCCGGGCTGTCCTACGCGGCGACCAACGCCCAGCAAGGGCACAAGTACAGCTCCGGGAACATGAGGGACCGCTACGACTGCCCGGACGACGAGGAGATATTCGCGGAGCAGGCGCAGATCCTTCCGCACGGCCCGATCGGATTCGCATGGCCGAAGATGGAAGTAACGGAGGCCGTGCCGGTCGAGTTGTCGGAGGCGCTTGTGAAATGCCTATCCGGGCAGATCCTACCGTCGCAATTCCCGGAGATAATCAACGCGTATCTGCTCCGGCAGATGAGGAGGCCAGCATCGACGATAATCGCATAGCGTTGTCAATGGTTATGGCTCAGGTAACAATATTTATAAATGAAATAGCAGATAGAAGTACTAGACGGGATGCACGTGAACGAGCCTATTGCCGAGATTAGATACTCTCAGGATTCTGAACTAGCCGCGATGCCGCTGGCCGAGCCGCCGCATGCCCAGCCCCAGCCGCTTGAAAAGCCGGAGAAAGCGCACATTTCGAGGCATTCCCGGGAATCGGAGCGGGGGCTAGAGGAGATCGGCATGATCTACGGCAACGTCGGAACATGCGATTTCAACATACTGATCACGGGTCCGATCGACAAGCTGGAGTACGTCCAGACCGAGCACGAAGTACACGGCTGGATACTCGGGCAGGTCATCGAGATCGAGAGGCACACCAATCTCTCCCTGGAAAGGGCTCCTGAGGTATCCAAGGGCACGCCGATCGATATCGAAGAGAAGGAGATCGGCCAAGTCGTCCTCATTGGCTACAGGGACGAGAGGAATCTCCTGCAGAGCCCGCGCACGCCGCTCAAGGCCGGGCTGAAGGTTTTCAAGGCCAGCGCAGACCTGATAAAGAGCACCATCGGCCTCAAGGAGCACACCGAGACCGGGGCATACATCGGGCTTCTCTCCGGGCATGACATCAGGATCGAGCTCGACATCAACAAGATGGTGCAGAAGCACGTGAGCATCCTTGCGATGACAGGCGCTGGCAAGTCCTTCTGCAGCGGAGTCTTGATCGAAGAGCTCATTAAACATGATGTGACGACCGTGATCATCGACCCTCACGGCGAGTACCACACCCTCGGGGAAAAAGGCAAGGTGGACAAGACATCGAGGAACTTCGATGTGCATCCGAAAGGCTACAGCGACCGCATCATGGAGTTCGCCGCGAACACGCAGATCAACAAGGATGCAAAGCCGCTAAGATTCACTCTAAGCTCGTTGGACGCCAGGGACATCCTCTCGCTCACCAACATCAAGAATGTAAGGTCCTACCTGACGATGCTGAGGCGGGCCGTCGACATGCTCAGGGAGGCGAAGGGGGACTATTCCCTGAAGGACATCATCGACACGCTGATCGCCGCGGAGGACCCACAGACCAACTCGCTCGTCAGTGAGCTCGAGTACCTCCAGGACACGGAGATTTTCGCGGACAAGGGGACGAAGATTGACGATCTGGTCCGCAAGGGAAGGACGACCATAATCAACCTGAAAGGCGCCCCGCCGGACATCCAGGAGCTCATCGTGAACCGGCTCTGCAATAATCTGTTCGAACTGAGGAAATCAGATAAGCTTCCACCGATGATGCTAGTCTTGGAGGAGTGCCATATCTTCTGCCCCCAGCAGGGCAAGGCCAGCTCCACGAGGATACTCAGGACCATAGCGTCCGAAGGAAGGAAATTCGGCCTTGGGATGACCCTCATAAGCCAGAGACCGGCGAAGGTCGACAAGAACGTCCTGAGCCAGTGCAATACGCAGATCATTCTCAAGGTGGCGAACCCGAACGACCTGAAGGCGATATCCGCGTCAATCGAAGGGTTGACGGATGGGATGGAAGCAGAGATCCAGCGGTTGCCGATCGGCACGGCGCTGGTGACTGGCGGAGGTGCGTCGATGCCGCTGTTCGTCGACATACGGCCGAGGGAAACGAAACACGGCGGCGAGAGCATCGAGGTGGTCCCTTCGAAGAGGATGTGAGCCCGTGACTTCGAAGAGCGAGATAACCCAGGAACATCTCTCAAAATACCTTTCTGTGACAGAAAAGGCGATCAAGAAGCTCAAGATAGCCGTTCCGAAGAGATCGTACCTCAGGCAGCTGGCAGAGGATTTCCTCGAGATGGCTGAAAGTTATTCATCAGACGCGAAAAGGTTCGCCAGGGAGGGAAACCTCGTCAACGCCTTCGCGTGCATAAACTACGCGCACGGGTGGCTTGACTGTGGCGCGAGAATGGGGCTTTTCGACGTCGGCGAGGATGACCAGCTGTTCACGCTCTATGAGTGAACGGTCTCGAGAAGCATCGGACCCTTCTGGTCTATCTCGCAGATGAAGACTTGGCCGAGCGGTCTCAGCGCTTCGGCCATTTCCGGCGTGTCCCCGATGCCGAAGAGCGAGTTCCCGAGCATGGCCATGGTCGCCATTCCGTGCTGGTCAGCGATAACCATTGCCTCCAGCACTTCCTTCGAGAATAGTTCCGAGTCTTCCAGGAATTCCATGCCGAGGGCGAACATATGCTCCAGCGTCCTGTGCTCAGCGAACTCGAGGATGCATTTCTTCCCTGAGTCGGATATCTTCTTCCGTTTCACCGGGTCGGTCAGGATGTCGTTGGTCTTGATCGGCTTCCCAACGACCGCAAGGACGACAGGAGATGAGGCCTCGATGCGCTCGACCACACCGCAGGGAGGTAATCCTGGTTCGAGACGGATCTCCGCGGCTCCTGCGAAGATTCCTGCCACGTCCCCCAATCCCGTCTTGTTCTTGACCTCCGCGATGTGCGCGGCTTCATAGGCCTTCTGGACGGGAAGGTTGAGCAGTGAGCATAGCGCGAAGGATGCCGAAAGGGAGCCAGCGGCGCTCATGGCAAAGCCCTGCTCCATCGGTAGATCGAGGGCTGTGTTGACTTCGACTTTGAGGGGCTTATCTCCGATCAGAAAGGAAATTGCATCTCGCGTCGTGCGTGCCCGCGTTTCAATGCCGTCGATTCGGACCTTGATCGACTGATCTGCGGATTCATACGCAGAGACGGCGCTCCTCGCCCCGAGGGTCAGGCTGAGCCCGGCACCGCGAGAACCTCTTTCCAGCGGATTGTTTGACTGGTCGCATATCTCGAAAAAGGCAGTGACGTGTCCCGGACAGAATGCGCTTCTCGTCTCGCTCATCTGACGACCTTTCCAACGTATTCGAAGATCCCGCGAGCGACATCGTCACGAGTGCCTTTTAGCTCGATCTCCTTCCCTGATTTTCCGATCAGGAAGGCTCGAGAGTTGAGATCGGTCACGTCTTCAAGCCGGTTGGCGACAATCATGGTCATCCCTGCGGATTTCATCCTGGCTCTGGCACGGTCCAACAGTTCTCCGACCGTTACACCTGTCTCCAGTTTGAATCCCACAATAATTTTCGCCGAAATCGAGTCGATGACTTTCTTCGTCTTCTTCAGGACTATCGTAACAGTTTCCTTGTCGGATGGAATCTTCCCGCGCACCGGTTTATCGACCTTGTAGTCAGAGATTGCCGCAGGTACCATGACAATGTCGTACTTCTTTCCCGCAACTATTCTCTGAAGATCTGCGACGGTCTCGAACCTCTTAGGCTTGACAAACGCAGGTAACTTAGCTTTGCACTGACCCATGATAAGTTCGACGTCCGCGCCGAGGAGATAGGCTACCCTTGCCAGGGCGATCGAAGTGCCTCCAGTGCTGGCGTTTGAGATGAACCTGACGGAGTCGATAGGTTCGATCGTTGAACCCCCGATGATCGTGACCTTCTTGCCCCTGAGAGAGTGTCTCAGCATCTTCCTCCCGGTTGCGAGGAAGATTGTATCGATGTCTGCCATCTTCGCCTTGCCCTCTTCGATGATTGGAGGGATGATTTCTACGCCGAGCGATTCGAGCTTCTCGATGTTCTCCTTGATGATCTTGTTGGAGAACATTGCGCCGTGCATCCCTGGCGAGATGATTATCGACTTTCCTGAGCCCAGTGCGGTGACGAGGATCGTGCTGACGGCGTCGTCGCAGATGCCTGTCGCGAGCTTGGAAATCAAATTAGCGGTGCAGGGGGCCACGAGAACCGCATCGACTCCCCCGTCTTTCGAGCCGCAGAGCGCCACGTGCTGGACATCACCGTCAAGGGCGGTGATGACCTTCTTCCCCGACGCAAACCAGAGTGCTTCTGGGTGGATTATCCGGGTGGCGCTGTCGGTCATTGCAACCGTGACATCCGCGCCGTTGCGCAGGAATTCCCTCACGAGCTTGACGGTCTCCACGGCCGCTATGCTGCCTGTGACGCAAAGAAGCAGGTGCTTGCCTGCAAGTATGCCTCCGGACGATTCCGATTTCAACCTGTCGGCTGGGTGCACGAAAGCTCAAATCAAGTGCTTTCTATTAAACATTACCCCATTAGAGCCTGCGCATGACATCGGCAATCACAGAATCCAGCGGTCCGCTCGAATCGATCACGACGATATTCTTGAACATTTTGGAGAACTTGTCGTAATTGGAGGCGACCTTCCTCAGGAAATCCAATTTCTCGAACTTCGAAGGGCTGCCCCTATCATTGACCCTTTGAAGGGCGATCTCGGGGTCCACCTTGAAGAGAAAAACGATGTCCGGCTGTAACGATATCTTGAGATTCGCATCAAGCAGCCAGTCGAACGGATCGTAGTCCACTTTGCCTTCCAGGGCGGCGCCTTGATAAGCTACCGTAGAATGGAAATAGCGGTCGCATACGACTGTCTTCCCGTCCGCCAACCATTTCCGAATTGCTTCCGTGTGGGTCGCTCGATCGGCGAGAAACAGGAACGCTTCCGTGAATGGATCCGTCTTCTCCGCGTGTGAGCGCCTGACGGCTTCGCCGAGCCAGGTCTTAGTGGGCTCTTCAGTAAGTATGGCTTTTTCCTTTTCCAGCTTACCTGCGACGGCTTTCGCTACGCTGGATTTGCCGGAGCCATCAATCCCTTCGAATACGATGAAGCGGGCCATACAGGAGCGTAGATGAAATCCTGCATCATAATCCCTTCCCTGAGGCAGGCGGAAATAACTTTACCTATCTGCCTGGTGATTCCCCCTCAGAGAAAGCTGAGGGGGCGTGAAAAGCTATGAGCCAGGAAACTGTAGATGCGCTAGCGAAGAGAGTGAAGGATTTCGTCGAGAAGCGTTCCTGGACGAAATACCACAAACCGAAGGACATCGCGATCGCATTGTCCGTCGAAGCAGCTGAGCTGCTGGAGATATTCCAGTGGAGCGGCGGGGCGGAGGGCTTGAACGAGGAGAATCTCGGAAGGGTCAGGATGGAGACCGCGGACACGGTCATCTATGCATTGAGCATGGCGAATGCATGCGGGTTCGATCTCGGCGAGGCTGTCACCGAGAAGATCTCGCTCAATGAAAAGAAGTATCCAGTCGGCAAGAGCAGGGACATGTTCAACCGATGATCAGCGGCCCGCCAAATCCTTTCTTCCCTCCTCTCGCTGCCGTTGCTCCACGAGCGACTTGTAGTTGAATATCAGGTCTCTTGCGGCCCTGACCTCGTCAATCCTTCTGACGGATGTGTTGTGGGGAGCTGTGCGGACGGTCTCCGCCGGCTCATTGATGATCGATTCGATGACGGAAACAAACCCGTCCAGAGTCTGAACCGACTCCGTCTCAGTGGGCTCGATCATGATAGCCTCGCCGACTATGAGAGGGAAGTATATCGTTGGAGCATGGACCCCGTAATCCAGCATCCGCTTGGCCATATCCATGGTCCTGATTCCTTTCCCCTTCAGCTTGTCTCCGGAGAGGACGAATTCGTGCATCCGTTTCCCTCCGAACGGCAGCTCAAGCACCGACTCGAGCCTATTTCTCAGGTAGTTGGAGTTGGCGACAGCTCGAGTGGACACTTCGCAGAGTCCGTCTCCTCCGTTCGATTTGATGTAGGCATACGCACGTAGCAAAACGCCGAAATTTCCGTAGTAGGCCCTGACCTTACCTATGGACTTCGGATGATCGTAGCTCAATCTGTAACGTCCATCTTCCTTCATGATCCTTGGGACCGGCAGATACGGTTCAAGCTCTTTCCTCACGCCGACGGGTCCGGCTCCTGGACCGCCTCCTCCGTGAGGCGTGGAGAAGGTCTTGTGCAGATTGAAGTGGACGATGTCGAAATCCATTTTCCCCGGGTTGGTCCGGCCGAGGATGGCGTTGAAGTTGGCACCGTCATAATAGAGAAGGGCTCCGGCGTCATGGACGATCTTCGCGACTTCCAGGACGTCCTCCTCGAACATCCCCAGCGTGTTGGGGTTCGTGAGCATCAGGGCGGCCGTGTTGTCGCCGACGATCGATCTCAGGGCGTCGCAGTCGATCCTACCGTTCTTGGACGGCAGCTCGATCACGTCGAACCCGACCATCGCCGCGCTGGCCGGATTTGTGCCGTGGGCGGTGTCAGGGACTATGACTTCCTTGCGATGCTCGCCGCGGTCCTCGTGGAACGCACGGACTATCTGAAGGCCGGTGAACTCACCGTGCGCGCCAGCGGCAGGCTGAAGGGTCACCGCATCGACCCCGCCGATGACGCACAGCATCTCCTCGAGTTCGTACATTATCTGGAGTGACCCTTGGACCGTAGACTCGTCCTGCATCGGATGGAGGCAGGTGGCTCTGCGGTCCCTTGCGATCTGCTCGTTGATCTTAGGGTTGTACTTCATCGTGCAGGAGCCGAGAGGGTAGAATCCCGAGTCGACCGAGAAGTTCATCTGGCTCAGCCTGACGAAATGTTTCATGACCTCTCTTTCCGGCAGGTTCGGGATATCGAGGGATTTCCTCTTTAGCTTGTCCGGGATTTTCGTGGAGGATAGGGGATCTCCTGTGCAGGTCTCAACGGAATCTATCTCGAAGAGGAGGGGTTCGTCGTAGGACGCCTGGCGGTAGGTCATCTTATCGCCTCCAGGCCTCGTACAAGTGCCTTGAGGTCTTCCTCTGTGTGCAGTTCTGAGACTGCCAGCAGCATCGCCTCACCGAACTCCGGGAAATCCTCCTTGAGTTGGATCCCACCATGCACTCCGTGCCCTATCAGCGCCCTGCCGACAGCATCGACTGGTTTAGGGCACCTGATTACGAATTCATTGAAATGCGACGCCTTGAAAATGGGAGACTCGAAGCCGGCTATCTTCGATATCCTCTGAGAAAGGTTTCCGGCCTTCTCGACATTCAGATTGGCGATGGTGATGAGCTTGTCCCTTCCCAACGTGGCAAGGTAGGCGTTTGCCGCGACTGCCATCAGCGCCTCGTTCGTGCAGATGTTGGAGGTCGCCTTGTCCCGCCTGATGTGTTGCTCCCTCGTCTGCAGGGTCATGCAGAACGCCATTCTCCCAGCTGCATCGACCGTCGAGCCGATGATCCTTCCAGGCATCTTACGTATGTGCTCCTTCCGGCATCCGAAAACCCCCAGCAAGGGTCCGCCGAAGTTTGGACCAGTTCCGAGATGATGTCCCTCCCCTATCACGATGTCCGCGCCGTAATCCGAAGGCGGGCGCACTATCGCGAGCGAAAGTGGGTCGGCGCCGACGACGAAAGGCGTCTCTCCGATGGAGGAGGAAATCTCATCGACCTCTTCTTCCAGAACGCCAAAATAATTGGGATTCTCCAGATATACTCCGAAAACATCCTCTCCGAGCTTGGAACGGAGATCGTTGATGTCCAGCCTCCCGGATCCTCGGTCGCAGTTGACCTCCTGGACTTTCGCTTCGATCCCTCGCAGGTAAGTCTTCAGGACCGCCTTCCGCTCGGGGGAGACGCTCCTCGCGATGAGAAACGTGGAGCCGCGCCTGATCCTGCTACACATCAGAGCCGCTTCCCCGAGGGCGGTGGACCAATCGTACATGCTCGAATTGACAGCGTCCATCCCCGTCAGCTCGGACATGAAGCTCTGGTACTCGAAAAGCGCTTGGAGCATTCCCTGGCTCGCTTCGGGCTGGTAGGGAGTGTAAGCCGTGTAGAATTCCGATCTGCTCAGGACCTCGTTGACCAGCGCCGGGATGAAATGCCTGTAGACTCCACCTCCCAGGAAGGTCGGCATGTCGTCCATTGTCTTGTTCTTCGAAAGGATCGCGTCGATCTCCGCGATCAATTCTGACTCTGCCAGCCCGCAGGGGAGATCGAGGCCTTTGACCCTGGCAGCCTCTGGAATCTCGTCGAAGAGCTCGTCGGATGATGATATGCCGAGCACTTCGAGGATCTTCGGGGGCAGCATCGAATCACTCATCGGTTGAAAGATACGGAGGTCGTATTAATCCTTCTCAAGGCGGCCACGATTGTTGAGGCCGGAGGGGGATCTGCTGAGAACCGATTTCTGAAGGCGGCGAATGAAACCAGGGAGCCCTTCCACATCTTTGATCTCCTTCTTTGAAAGCCTCGCGATATTGGCCCTCACAGACATGTCGTGTTTGACATCGCATGATTCGAATCCTCTCGCGAGCTGGTGCGCTATCTGTCCTCCCTTCCTGTCCCAGTCGGTCAGAATGATGAAGCGGTCGTGCTCGGAGGACAGCGATTCGCAAAAGTTCACGATGGTGTTTCCCGTATTCACAGCTCGGATCATGCCCTCCACCCCGAGGTCTCTGAGGGCTTTGACATCCCTGGAACCTTCGACGATGATTGGTTCATCGGAGCTGCGCTCAATCAGATCGTCGACTATCTTCTCGAGCTTGTCCAGCCTTTCTGCCTCGCTAATCATCCTTCAGACCCAACCTTTCCCGAATCACTCTCGCGTCGAGAGGGATGAATATCAGCTTCGAACGAGATTTCTCTCCTTTCGCAATGACGATGTTTCCCTTCACCTCCGGGAACGCTTTTTCAAACACTTCGATGAGTTCCGCGTTTGCCTTCCCCGAGACCGGGGGAGATGCGACGCTTACCTTCATCGCCCCCCTCCAAGGATCCAACCCGGAAAATTCCGTCTTCCTGGCCCCGGGTGAAGCTTCGATGCTCAAGTAGCATCCGTTCTTCGTCTCTTCTAGGACGCGCTGTCTCTTTCCCAAGCGATCAACTCTCGCTCCCGCATGATTTGAACGCTACAGGTATCAGCAAGCTACATATTTCGACATCGTCGAAAAACACTAAGTGCTTGGAGTGACATTCGCGCTCCGATGCCCAAGAGGACCGAGATGACCTACGAAGAGCTGATGTCGGTTCACCGGCAGGAATCGAAGCAGAACATACTGGCAAAGATTTCATCGGATTTCTACAAGCGCCTTGCTGAGTATATCGAAATCCTCGACGGGCGCTGCGCCGAGGAGCGGAACGGCAACGCGGAAGTGTCCGGCATGTTGCTGACACAGCTGAAGACCGCGAAGGAGAAGAGCGCCGAGGTCTATGAGATCCGGATGAGAAAGATCGCATTGACGGCTATGACGGCTGCCTTCGGAGCCGAGCCCCGCCTCGACAACGCGACTCAGGAAGAAAAGGAAGCTTTTGACACCCTCAAGAAATTCTTCGTTGAACACTGCAAGAAGACGCTCACCGCGGAATGTGAAGAGGAACCTGATCACGAGCTGGCTGTCCGAGAAAAGGAATCTGTCAAGAACAAGATAGAAGAGAAGATCCAAGCCACGGCCGCGGCATCAAAGGCACCAGAACACCCCGAGATCATCCTGGTCAGGATACTCGAGGATCTCCCGGCTTTCGCTGGCACCGACAAGAATTACCAGCTCGCCAAGGAGGATATAATCAGCCTCCCAAGAAACATCGCGGAGATACTCGTGAAGCACAACAAGGCCATTGAGGTCCGGCAGTCATCTTAGCACGATCGGCGTGGTGACCTTGTAACGCTCCGCTGCGTTGATCTTGGTCGCCTTCAGTTTCCTGGCAAGCGCGCTTCTTACTTCATGCTCCGCCTTCTCGGGGGTGTTGTTCTCATCGCTCAGATGCACCAGTGCGACGCCTTGCGTGCGCTCAGTCACGAGGTCCGACACCGCCGAGGCAGTCGCTCTGTTCGAGAGATGCCCGTTTGACGATGCTATCGATCTCTTGAGGAAGTCCGGGTAGGATCCCTTCCTCAGCATCTCCTCGTCATGGTTGGCCTCGATTATCAGAAAGTCCTTGTCCGACATGACGCTCCCCACAAGCTGGGTGACTTTTCCGAGATCGGTGACGAAACCGATGCTGTGCTTCCCGTCGGAAATCGAAAAGCAGACGGGTTCGGCGGCATTGTGCGGGACTGGATAGCTTCTGATCCTGAGGTCGTTGAGGTTGAACTCCTCCATGGTCATGAATTCGGTGAATTCGACATTTCCTATCGGAGCCATTGCAAATGTCGGGAGGTTCGCCATGACCCTGATGCCGTGCCTCCTCGAGAAGATCCCGGCGCCTTTGCAGTGGTCGGAATGTTCATGGGAGAGCAAGATGGCATCGATATCATTGGGAGAATGGCCGAGCAACTCCAGCCTGCGCTCCATCTCCCTCGCTGACAGCCCAGCGTCTATGAGTATCTTGGATTCGTCGCTGCAGATTAGGGTGGAATTGCCACTGCTGCTACTGCCGAGAAAAGCGATTTCCATATCTATGGTCCCATCCGTAACGATATATGCGGTCTGCTATGCCGAGCAGGTGCTAATACCTTTCGCGCGACCCCGGCGAAAATGCGAATATTCCTGCCGGCGAATAGACTGCTGGCTGAACCGTAAATCGCCTCGATAGGTTTATTAACAGCCATCTAATACCAGCGATTTACGGGGATGTAGCTCAGACAGGTAGAGCAATCGGCTCTTATTCTCCGTAAGGGGAAGAGAAACCGATTGGCCAAGGGTTCGAATCCCTTCATCCCCGCTCGGACGCAGGTCGAAGGTGTGCCTTTGGCTGAAGGATCGAATGTGTATTTTGTAGGGACCGCAGGCTGCGGGAAGACGACCATCACTGCCGCGTTCTCAGAATGGCTTCAGACGCAGGGGTATGATTCGGTCATGGTCAACCTCGACCCTGGTGCGGAATCGCTGCCTTACGAACCGGACGTCGACATAAGGGACTGGGTGAAGCTTTCAGACATCATGAAGGAGTACGGGCTCGGACCGAACGGGGCGCAGATCGCCGCGGCGGACCTGCTCGCGATAAATGCTCCGAAGGTCGCGACAGTGCTCGAGGAATTCGAGACAGATTTCATCCTCTACGATACGCCTGGCCAGCTCGAACTGTTCGCGTTCAGGGACAGCAGCAAGAAGATAATCGAGGTCTTCGGGCGCGAGAAATCGGCGATCTGCTTTCTGATAGACCCGATGCTCGCCAGGAATCCCAACGGTTTCGTCTCGTCAATGGTCCTGTCGGCGATAACGAGCTTCAGGTTGGACGTGCCGATGATGAACGTGGTCTCAAAGACAGATCTTCTCAGCGACGAGGAGATTGAGAGGATTGACGCCTGGTCGAACAACAACGAGAACCTGCTCAACACTTTGATGGATGAGATTTCCGGAGCGCAGAATCAGATCAGCATCGAGGTCCTGAAGGCGATGGAGACGGTCGGGATCGGCGGAGGCATAGGGTTCGCCTCGTCGGAAACGATGTACGGGATGGAGGAGATCTATAATACGCTCCAGGAGATGCTCTCCGGCGGGGAAGATAAGGATTCCAGATAGCAGACAAGTTCTTGAGCGACTAACTGGTTGTGGTACCCGTGAAGAAGAGAGTGCTCACCTGCCCGCAGTGCGGCTCGGCCGACCTGTATTACGAGAACGCGTTGATAACTGGATACAAGTACCACTGCAAGAAATGCCAGTACATCGGCGCTTTTGTGATAGAGAAGGAATTTGAGGTATAAATTGAGAAAAGGAAAATGGTTTTAGGCGAACATCGGCCCCGGTTCCGCCTGCTTGCCGAGCTCATCGCCGTGGTGCATGACCTTGACTATCGCTTTCTCGAAGTCTGCCAAGGTCACCATGTCCCTGTTGTCGCGGATGGCGAACATTCCAGCTTCCGTGCACATCGCCTTTATCTCCGCGCCGGTGGAACCCTCGGTCTTCTGGGCGAGGTCGTGAGCATCGATCGTGTTGTCGATGTTCATTTTCCTGGTGTGTATCTTGAATATCTCCGTCCTTGCATCGACGTTGGGAATCGGGATCTCGATGATCCTGTCGAACCTTCCGGGCCGAAGCAATGCCTCGTCGAGTATGTCCGGTCTGTTGGTCGCGCCGATTATCTTGACGTCCCCCAGCGGGTTGAACCCGTCCAATTCCGCAAGCAGCTGCATGAGGGTCCTCTGGACCTCTCGGTCGCCGGAGGTGGCCATGTCCAGCCTCTTCGCTCCGATGCTGTCGAGCTCGTCGATGAAAACGATGCTCGGGGCTTTCTGCCTAGCGAGGTCGAACAGCTCCCTGACGAGCCTGGCGCCCTCCCCGATGTACTTCTGCACGAGCTCTGAACCGACGAACCTTATGAATGTAGCGTGAGTCTGGTGCGCGACGGCTTTCGCGAGCAGAGTCTTGCCAGTACCCGGAGGTCCGACCAGAAGAACTCCCTTCGGCGGGTCGATCCCGACCTTCTTATAGAGTTCCGGCCTCAAGAGCGGATCCTCGACCGCCTCGCGTATCTCGACGGTCTGGGGCTCCAATCCTCCTATGTCCAAATAGGATATCTCCGGCTTGTCGATGATCTCCGCACCGATGACGATCGGATCCAGTGACGGCGGCAGAACTCCCATGACCGCGAGCGTCTGCTTGTTAAGTGCCACCCTCGCGCCCACCTCGATGTTCTCCTTCGGGACGTAATCAGAAATGTTGACGATGAAATCCGGCCCAGTCGAGCTCTTGACGACGACCCTGCCGTCAGCCAGCATATCCTTGATTTGACCGATGATCAGCGGGGGGGCTTTCAATCTCTCGAGTTCGGCCTTCAGCCTCTTGAGCTCCTTCTGGAGCCGGAGCATCTCTCCCTCGACGAATCTCTTCTCGCCCTCGACCCGGCGGGTTTCCTCGACGAGCTCGAGATTCCTCTCCTCGAGCATCGATATCCGCTTCATGTATTCGTCCGCGGTATCCTGCCTTACGTCGATCTTTGCAACCTCAGAATCTTCGGATCCCAATTCCGTTCGCTCCTTCTGGCATGGGCTCTTCGAGCCGGTAAGCTATATAGCCGGGATAGGCTATTTATCGTTTGCGACAGTGACGCAAAATGCAGTGCGAGATGTGCGGCCAGGATGTCCCTTTTTGCAAGAAGGTTCGCGTCGAAGGACTAGTCATGCAGTTATGCTCGAAATGCGAACGGTTCGGCGAGGATGTCGCACCGAAAACGTCGCAAAATAAGTCGACCCCTCAGATTGTCAGCCAGCGATTGGAAAAACGGGAGAGCAAGTCCATCTATCGTGATGTTTTTGATACGAATGACACGAGCGTGGCGATAGTGACTGATATTGCGAAAAAGATAACTCAGGCTCGAAACTCGAAGCATCTGACGAAGAAAGAGTTCGCCGCACGGATAAATGAGAAGCTCTCCGTAGTGGTCAGCCTCGAAAGGGGAGAGCTCAACCCAGATGACAAGCTCATCAAGAAGCTGGAGAAGGAGCTCGGAGTGAACCTCAGAGAGAAGATATCGGACATCAAACCGGAGAAGCGCCCGTACAACCAGGGGATCACCCTCGGCGATTTCATCAAGAAAGAGAAATAGATCGTTAAGAAACGCCTTCATGAGAAAGTTAATCTCCATGAAGAATTTCTCCTCGGATAGAAGGTCATTGGTGCTCCGATGGAAATCTCGGTCCTAATCTACGTTCTTCTAATCATCGCCTTCGCGAAAATGATGGGGGAGATCGTCACTCGGTTCAACCAGCCGTCGATCGTGGGGGAGCTGCTGGCAGGCATCGTTTTGGGGCCTTTCCTGCTGGGAGAGATCATCCCGCAGCTCCAGAACATGTACTCAGACACCTTCATCCAGGGGTTGGCCGACCTGGGTATGCTCCTCCTCATGCTGTACGTCGGCATGGAGTTCTCCCCAAAGCAATTGATGGCGTCATCTACCGTAGGCGTTGCGATAGCCGCGGTCGGCTTAGTCCTGCCATTCTTACTCGGCTTCGCTGCCGGCGTCTACTTCGGGTTGGAGGGGGTCGCCCTCATATTCGTCTCGATTGCGTTGTCCGTGACTGCGCTCCCGGTCACGATCCGGATCCTGAAGGATATGGAGGTCATCCATACCAGCACCGCCGGGAAGATAATCAGTGCCGCGCTCATCACGGACATCTCGCTCCTTTTCGCGATGGGTATTATCCTGGGGGAGGGAAAGATATCGGGGCCTCAGCCGACCGAATCTATCTTCTTCCTCGCGATGGGGTACATCCTTTTCTTCGCCATTGCGATAATAGTTGGCAAGTTCTTCATTCCACATCTCGATAAGATCCTCGGATGGATGAGGACCGGCGAAGCGGCCTTCGCGATAGCGATCGGGATTGCGATCTTATTCGCGGTGATCGCGGATTTCGTGCACCTCCCGAGCTTCATCGGTGCGTTCATCGCGGGCATGATCCTTCGAGAGACTGGGACTAGATTGAGGGTGTGGGCGAGGGTCGAGGACATCCTGGCCGGCATCACGCTCGGATTTATGGCGCCGATATTCTTCGTCCTCATCGGTTTCACCGTGGACTTTGGGGCCGTGTTCGCCAATTCATCGATAATCTTGCTTTTCATTACGCTGCTATCCATCGCAATCTTTGGGAAGCTCGTCGGATCTTACATCCCCGCAAAGCTAAGCGGCCTAAGCACGAACGAATCAATGGCGATTTCTTCGATGATGATGGGAAAGGGCGCGATGGAGCTGGTGTTCGCAAATCTTGCGCTCCAGCAGGGGATCATAGGCGAGGATCTGTTCTCGATTCTCGTGCTCATGGCGTTCATCTCGACGGTGCTAGCCCCAATCCTGTTCAAGCACTACTTCAACAAAGCTGCGTGCAAAGGAGAGATCTGTAAAAGCAGCGACATCAACAAAGCGATTGAAGAACCTGGCTCGAAATTATAGTGGACCGACGGCGCCAGTCATAGACAGAACAGAAATCAGAATCCGGTCCGATTCATGACAGCCATTCGTTTTCTGAATAGGTCCTCGATGAATGCGAGGCGTGTGTGAATGTCTGCGGAATCGCGCTCTAAGGTTGCGACATCCGAATCGGAGGCTGCTGAGCTTAGCTCCGATGAGATCCCTTGTAAAAGTGTCATCTGATCTAGGAGCCCCGCGTCATAATCATAGATCCTTTCGACTTCGTCCTCGACGGGGTTCGAGTTCGAAGCCATCCAGGAGTATCCGGAATCGGCGTAGCCGATCTCGGAGGACATCCTCTTGAGAGAGTTGAGCGCTGATTCGATCTGGAAGATGTCGACCATCAGGCCTTTCTCCTCGATGGAAGCTTTCGCCCCTTCGAGGTTCTTCCTCGCAACGGAGATCTTCTGGGACAATTGCATCCTCAACATCCTGTCGGCATCCCGGATGTCGTCCTTTTGCAGGTAGCCCCTGAATCCGGGGATGTATCTCTGGACTTTCTTGAGAGGATGCTGATCTCCACCGATGTCCTCCCCAGTATCAGGCATGAAAAACACCCCTCAAGCAACTATTCTTATGGTCTGGATGAGTAGTTAAAGATGTTGTCCCCGCGACAGGAGTTCCTTCTCAACTGCTGGAATCTCTCCGGAAATATCCACTTCGAGGCTTCTAGCCACCACGAGGCCTGCGACTTCGATATCCAGATTCATCCGCTCGCGTGTTTTGTTGATCCTTGCCACAACCTCCTTCTTCGGGAGCTTAGTGGCGGCCACGATCTTGTTCACGGTCTCGATGAACAGGTCGGCCTTCTCGATCTTGACGTCGGCCTTAAGCAGATCGCCGGGAGGCCGGTAGTCGATCTCCAGGTGCTTATCGGAGAGTTCGAAGGTCGGGACCAGCGTCCCGTGCGAAAGCTTCAGAAGCCCTTCCTTTATGGATAGGTCGAGGAGCCTCTGCGCATCCTTGGGAGGGAACCAATGGAGGTCCATGGAAGCTGCGTAGACGAACTCCTGCTCGTTGAGGAGCTCCTTCCCCTTCTGCCTGAAGATGACGGTCAAGCATCTCTTCAGTTCATCGGTCACTTGACCACCTCTTCCGGAAGAAGTTCGAGTGAGACGATGAGAGACTTGATCCTGGGATCCATTGTCTTCTCGTCCCCAGGGCGATCGGCGATCGCTCGGAGCACGGTGTCGCTCCCTTGAAGCAGGCCAGCCGCTTCTTTGATAATCTCGACAGGAACGACGAAGTCTTTTACACCATAATCAAGAGCGCCCTTGACCACCTCTGACAAAGATGCGCCCTCGATCGTCTTCCCGTGACCCTGGACGCCGCCGTTCCAATCGACCTTGAAGCCGACGTTCTCGGAGAAGGTCAGGGCGACTTCGACCTCACCGAGCGAAGCCAGCGAGAGGGTGCTCATGTAAGCTATATCCGCCCCGGCAATCACGAGGTCCACGACGTTGGCTCCCCTCCTAGGGCCAGCCTCGTACAAGATCGAGAAGTCGTCAGCGAGAGCCTGGATCACATCGAGCTGCGGCTTGTTGCGCTCGACCCCGTCGGCATCCATTACGTACAGCTTCTCGAAATTTCTCCTTCTGAGATCCTTTGAGAGCGCCGACAGGGTCTTCTTGGAATACTCTTTGAAGAGGAATGTCCGCCCTTCGAGAAGGAGCATCGGGATGATTTCTGGCTTTCCTTGCATGCGAATCACGATAGAAGGGTACGGGATATAAATTCCTCGCCTGTCCCCCGATACATCTCACAACGAAATCGCGAAAAAGAATCGGCTGGGAGGAATCACCCTCTCACTGATTTCAGAGAGCAGGTGTCAGTCCGCCCGGCGTCATGAGGAAGGGGAGGTAGACCAGCTTGGCGTCGCTCACCTGTAGAGTGTAGTCGAGCTGCTGAAGGATGCCGGGCTGCTCCGCCTCGAGGGTCACCACGACGAAATCTGCCATCTCCAGAGACTCTGCCCGAGTCATCACGACCGGCATGTTCTTTATCCCGCCGAAATTGAACCGGGTCGAGTATCTCGGAGGGTTCATCGTGAACATCATAGCGAAGTTCTTGAATGTTCCCGGGTCGAACTCGGCTGCTGGGACGAAGACGAACAGGGCGCCGCCCCTGCTCTCAGCTCCCTTGAGCCATGCGGCGAGCCTGGAAGCGCCCCCTCCCTCAATCTTCTCCGACCGGATGATGAAGTTGGCGCTCAGCCTCCAGAACGGCACGTACGTCCCTTCGCCGCGGAATGACGGACCGAACTCTGCAATCTCGAAGTTGAGGGTCTCGACGCCGCTATCCCTGGAATGCAGCGTGTTGCAGTTCGAACATAGGAAGACTCTGTCGCGCTGCGTCATGCTGATGGCATTGTTGCACTTCGGACATTTCACCTGTATGACTTTCATTCTCATCCCACCTTCAGCTGTGAGCCCAACTGCTGTAACTGCTTGACAGCGTCACCTGCAGACATGCCTTTATCCTTGAAATCCCCCTGAGCCCTCTCAGAGCCGTGCCTGAAGAACAGGTAGGAAATGCCGAGGACGATGACACCTGCGACCAGTCCTGCGATTGCGATTCTGGCATCTGTAGTGCCTAACAGTATGCCTACGGCCGCGATGAGCCCGCCGAAGGAGGCCCCTGCGGTGGCAGCCAAGGCCTGGTAGAGCGGATCGCCGGGCGCCCTGCCTGAGAGCACCTGTCCGGTGACGCCGTCGACGGTGTCCATGTACATCCTATCCTGGTAGGAGTACCTCACAACCCAGACTGGATAATAGAGCAGCGACAGCCTCCTCGGGAGAACGTGCAGCTTCTTGAACGTGATATTCGGAACATGAGCGGCGCCGAGCGCTCGGTCGATCGCGTCGGTCTTCGCGTGTGTGACTGCATCGTCCTTGCTCGTCGTCGACTCGAAGGTCGGGATCATCTCGAAGTCCTCGTATCCGGTCTCCCCCTGGAGGTTTTTGAGATGGGTGATCCCGATGTCCCCTGGATCGCATGCGATCTCGGTGAAGCTGTAGTCCTGGAGGACCATGACCTCCTTGGGGATGCGTTCAACGGTGGTACGCCCCTGGGAATCTGTGCGCCTCCTCTCCTCGTAGCCGCACACCCAGCCGGCGACGCGGGTCATCGCGCTCCAGAACGGCAAGTATATCGGATACATCTCGAGGATCTTGCCGGTCTTCGGGAGATCGCGGGCCTTCATGCCGTGCTTCCACCAGCTGAACGTCGCGGCGGACGCGACATCCTTGCTTGCCTTTTTCTTAAAGGCTAAGGTGTGTACTCCCTGGTCTCCCTCGACGAAGAGTGTCGAATTGCAGTACCCGCAGATGATCGTGCTCTCCCCTTCGGCTACCTGGATCGCTCCTCCGCATGTCGGGCAGTTCAATCCTACTGACAAATCGACCATTTTACTTCCTCCTTGCAACGTACAGCGCTAAAAAGAACACTCCGACCACCGTCACTAACATGAGGATGACAGCTGGCAGAGGATATTTGGTCGCCAAAAGTCCCTCGGCGACGAAGGCGATGAATCCGATTACGGCGACCAGCAGATACGGGACCGAACCGCGCGCCGGGTAATCCGCCGAGAAGATCTCTCCCGAAACGCCGTCGACGACGACGGTGTACGATTTACCGCCGAACGTATAGGAAATCGTCCATATCGGGAAGTAGACGAGAGCCTGCTCCTTCGGCTTGCCTGGAAGGTTGCTCATGTACGATAGCATCTCGATGTCTGGCTTGATCAGCTCGGCGCCGCCTAGATCGTACATCGCATCGAAAATCTTCAGGTCTCCGGCCGGCACCTTCAGGCTGTGCAGCCCGGGGAGCGTCGTCGATCCAGCCGGCTCGACAAGGACTTGCTCGGAGCCGTTGACATCCCTTTTGAACATGTAGACCGGGAAGTACTGCTTCTTCGCCCCCGTGACCTGCGCGAGCTTGTCCAGATCCTTCGCCTTCGTCGATCCGGCCGCCCAGCGCCTGAACATGCCAATCGCGGCGTTCTGATCGGACATGAACGGGAGGACGTAGTAGAAACCCGCTCCGGACCTGTCGATGTATATCTGCGAGCTGCAGTAGGTACATTTCGTGAACTTCATTCCCGTGTCGAGCTGCACATTCGCCCCACATTTCGGACATTTGATAGTTGCCAAGCTGATTCCTCCGGTCTTACTGATTTCCCTCAGCGATCAGATCGCCTCTCGATTCAAGCTTGCTTGCCGCATTCTGGGCAGAACTTCGATGATACGGGAACCTCTACGCCGCAGCTGGCACATTTCTTCGTCCCGCCGGTCTGTGCGCCGCACTCAGGGCAGAATTTCACGCCCTTCTGAACTGGCTTGCTGCACTTCGGGCAGGGAGTCGTGTCCGCGGCCATCGCTGCTCCGCAAGAACTGCAGAACTTCGTTCCCTGAGGGTTCTGAGCGTTGCACTTCGGGCAGAGAATCATGACTGCCGCCGCCTGAGCGGGGGATCCCGTCGGCGGTGCCATCTGTGGCTGGCCCATGGCGCCGATCATCGAGTACCCCATTCCCATTCCTGCTCCGAGGCCCACTCCCACACCAGCGGCTCCGCCGGCGGGGTTGTTCGCAGCATCTCTCATCGCCTGTCCGGTCTGGTACTGCATGTAGTTCGTCCCGAGCACCTGCATCGACGCCCTCGCATCGACTGCCTTCTGCACTTCCTCGGGGATCGAGATGTACAATCCAGATATCTTGTCGAT